>OLRZ01000369.1_pt1 | contig 39368 bp, 40 predicted proteins | sample 1671931 | NCBI WGS metagenome assembly OLRZ01 (sample SAMEA3136627, study PRJEB25190) | human gut metagenome | reverse complement strand
AAAAGAGACTCTTATAACTTTCACTTCAGACAGGGGAAAAGAGTTTGCCTGCTATCCTCTGGTAGAGAGGAAGCAATGAGAACGCAAATGGCTTACTAAGAGGATATTTCCCAAAGAAAACAGATTTAGCTACTATCTCTGATAAGGTTTTGAACAAGGCCTTAGATGATATCAATCATCGACCACGAAAATGTTTAGCTTACAGAACTGTTTGTGAATCTCTAGAGGATGAGTTCGAGTAAATGTTGCACTTATTCTTGCAATTTATCATGTTAAAATCTCCCATCATGATTGAAGGATGAAAGATTCGACTTGCGGCCGACATTATTTGTGGTAGAAAGCAGATTGCCGATTTCCAGACTGCATGTACCCCGGTGAACACAAAAACCAATAAAATAAGTGGAAGCCTCCGGCAGGGAGGAAAGCTCATCAATACTACGCAAATCCTTTGCCATGCCAGGGAGAGCTGCAAAGATAGAAGTGGCGAGCTTCTTTGTGTTTCCTGTTTCACTTTGATACAGAACCATATAATCCAACATGATCATGGTCTCCTTTCTCAGCTTTTCTTAATAAAATGTGCATTGCACTTAGGACAACGAATCTCAATCTTTCCCTTCCCACGTGGAATACGGATCTTCTGACCGCATCCCGGACATGAATAAATATGATGGGTCTTTCTCTGGTTCATCATATTTTTTTCCCGGTTAAATCTCTGTCTGAATTTTGCTGTTGCTGCAAGATATTTTTCATTCTCTGCATATCGCTTCTGAATGTCTCTGGACAGCATTCGATAGTATGTATATAAAAGCACCAAAAGCCCTATCGTGTCAAATAACGCGCCAATTCTGTTTCCCCCCGGGAAAAAGATAGAAATAATGATTGCTACAAGTGCAACTCCCATTGTGAAACGTGCAAATGCGTCCACTCCATAACGTCCTTGCATAAATTTATTAAATTTATCTCTCATTTAAGTCCTTCTTTCTGTCTGCTCATCCGACTATTTCTCATCACATACCTGGAAGATATAGAATTTCAGATAATAAGATTCATCAGATGCCCAGAGAATCGGGTGATCCGGTGCCTGTGTTCTGTATTCCACCTGACGCAGTCTCTTATGTGCGCTTCTGGCAGCCTGACCGATTGTTTTGGTAAACAGTTCATATTCCATAAAATGGGAACAGGAACAGGTCGCAAGGAATCCTCCGTCCTTTACCAGTTTCAGTCCGCGAAGATTAATTTCCCGGTATCCCTTGACTGCATTTTTGACAGAACTGCGTGATTTGGTAAATGCCGGTGGATCCAGAATCACCACATCATATTTTTCTCCCTCTTCTTCCAGTTTCGGGAGCAGTTCAAATACGTCTTCGCAAATAAATTTTACTTTGTCATCCAGCCCGTTTAATTTTGCATTTTCTGTTGCCTGATCCACAGCAAGCTGCGATGCATCCACACCTGTAACTTCTTTCGCTCCGGCGATTCCCGCATTCAGGGCAAAAGAACCTGTATGTGTGAAACAGTCCAGTACTCTTGCATCTTTGCAGAGTTTCTGGATTGCAAGACGGTTGTATTTCTGATCAAGGAAAAATCCTGTTTTCTGTCCGTCTTTGATATCTACCTGATATTTTACACCATTTTCCACAATTTCAACCAGTGTAGGAAATTCCGGTCCGATAAAGCCTTTATACAGTTCCATTCCTTCCTGTTTGCGGACCTTTGCATCACTTCTTTCATAAATACCGCGAATCTGGATTCCGTCTTCTGCCAGAACTTTTTTGAGCAGTTCCAGAATCGTATTCTTCAGACGGTCAATTCCCAGTGCCAGTGACTGTACGACCAGAACATCTTCAAATTTGTCTACAACAAGTCCCGGCAAAAAATCTGCCTCTCCGAAGATCAGACGGCAGCTGGATGTATCTGTTACTTTTTTTCTGTACTCCCATGCATCGCGCACTCGTTTCTCAAGAAATTCTTCATCAATTTTCTGATTTTCATCTCTTGTCAGCAATCTGACTGTAATCTTAGAATTCGTATTGATAAATCCTCTTCCCAGCGGATATCCGTCAAAGTCATGAATCAATACAATATCTCCATTTACAAAACTGCCCATGATCGTTGCAATTTCATTATCAAATATCCACATTCCGCCTGATTTCAGAAGACGGCCCTCTCCCTTTTTCAGTGTAACCACTGCAAGACTCATAGTTTTTCTCCTTTCGGATCCTTCTCTTTTGGTTTTCAAAGTTATATCTGAGATAAAAAACTCTTTTTATTTTAGCACAGAAAGATATGGATTTCCAGCTTTTCACAATCTCTTCACAGCACAGTTTCCTCTAAAGGAACAAAAAGGATGCCTCCCCAAAGGAGACATCCTCATCTTGCATCGCTGTTTTTTATCTTTAGTAAGTTTCTTCTGTAGTTCCATCTTCAGAATATGCTTCTGTATTTTCGTCAGTTCCGGCTTCTGCGGTATCTGTGGAAGAATCTTCAGATGTAGTTTCTCCATAAAGGTTTGCAAAGAACTTCATTGTATCATCATACAGTTTCTGTCTTACTTCAGCATCTACATTTACAAGCAGATCATCATCTGCAATTTCTGTATCAATACTGAAGACTGTCTTCATCTCTTTATCCAGTACGTTCAGCTCAGCTGAGAAGTATTTGTCTGTGTCTGCCGGTACATAAGAAGCCCCTGCATCATTTAATACTTTGATATAGGTTTCCAGAACTTTTTTGCTGAGTTTGGAAGCCACATCCTGATCAAGTGTTACCGGAAGTTCTGTCACATTCGATACAACGCTCTGAAGTACAGCAAGATCTCCCTCATATTCTCCCTTACAGAACTGCTGTGCCTGCTCAAATTTTGCTTTGCCTTCTTCTGTCAGTGTTTCTGTATTCAGAGTATCTTCTGTAGAAGCATCTGTGTTTTCGTCTGTTCCTTCTGTGGAACCATCTGCATTTTCTGTTGTTCCATCTGCAGAAGTATCTGTATTTTCAGTGCTTCCATCCTCTGTTGCTGCTGGGATTTCTTCACTGCTGCTGTTATCTGTACTGCTGTCTGTGCTTTCCTGAGGTGTGTCTTCTGTAGTTCCATCTGAACTTCCATCTGTATTTACGGTTCCGTCTTCTGTCGCATCCGGAATTCCTGTGGAACTGTCACTGCTCTCACCTGCATTGTTTGTATCTGCACCTGTCTGCTCTGCAAGTCCCGGATCCTCTGTAGATGTCTCTTTGACATTTCCGCCAAGCGCACCACTGTCTACATTCGTTGTAATATCTTCACCGGTACCTTCATCAGCAACGTCGCTCTCGATCGGAGTTGGTGTAGGCTGCCCTTCTGCTTCTGCTTTGCTCTGTTCCAGATTCTGCTGAATATTTGCAAGAGTCTTTTTCATTTCCTGAATATCATAATTCTGCTGTGCGATCTGCTGAAGCAGTGATACAATCGTGTCGATTTCATCCTGACTTAAGCTTACGCCATTCTGCTCAGCGATATTATATACAATATTGTAGATTTCATCTGCATTCTGAATATTGTCACCAATGATCTGCATCTTTGCCTGGTTGATGATATTGGTTGCATTATCCTGTCCAACCTGCTGAGCCACATCACCTGTAACTACAACTTCTTTGGCTGCAAGGTCTTTCTTGGTAGAATCCAGTTCCTGTCCACTTGCAGACTCGTATGCTTTCATGACACCGGTAAGTGCACCAGTACCGGATACTTCATACGGGCATGCGGCAACAACTTCACAGTTCGTTACTCCTGCTGTAGAAAGTGCTGTTGCGATCATATTACATGTTACATAATTCAGATTGGCTGTACGCACCTTGATGCCGCCGGACTGTGTAGGTTTTACATAGGCACAGCTCAGTGTTCTCGTTCCAATCTGTTCACTTGGAATATATTTGCCAAGCAGATCATGCTCATCCTGGTTGGTAACACTGATAACCTGCACCTGGCTCGCATCTGCCTTGAAATAGTTCATCATTGTATTTTTCTGTTCGTCAGTAAGATCCGCTCCAAGTGTAACTACCTTTGACGCATCTGCCATTGCAGGAATCGGTGTGCTGACTGCCAGACACATACTGCAGAGCATTGCAACGATAACACTTCTTTTCTTCATATCTTCATCCTCCATTGTTCACGCCGACAGAAAATCCGAGTATCTTCCGACCGGCAATTACATCTTCTTTTTAATATCCAGTATTATAACACACATTCTGCCATAATTGTATTTTTTATTTTCTGATACCAGACAGAATCATGGGCATGCACAGCACGAAACAATTTTCAGATATCATATTACTTCCATAAATACCTGGATCGTACCGCCACATACGAGTCCTTCCTCTTCTGCCTGTGAAGCAGTCATATCTACTGTAAAGATCTGCCCCTGTGCCCTCTCTTCATGAAGCATTCGCAAACAGAGATGCTGTACTTCACTTTCCATGCATCCGCCTCCGATCGTTCCTATGATTCTTCCATCTTCAAGGACCAGCATCTTTGTTCCAATGCCTCTGGGTGCTGAACCTCTTCTTGCAACGATCGTCGCAAGTGCCTTCTTTGTGTCCGGCTCCTTCTCACCAGTCAGATAGTCCAACAGTTCTGCGTCATAACCACTCGTCTTACGCACACTGTTTTTCTCTTTGATCAGTTCTGAAACAATGGAGACTGCAATTTCCTCCGGTGTTTCTGCATGGATATCAAGTCCTACCGGTGTATGTATCTCATCCAGAACCTTTCTGTCAAAACCATCTTCCTCCATCTGTTTTTTCAGAAGAGCCGATCTTCCTCTGCTTGCCATCATTCCGACATAAGCATAGGGTTTCTTCAAAATTGCCTCCAGACATACCCGATCATAACGATGCCCTCTGGTCACTATCAGAAAATACGTATCTTCACTTCCCGGAATCTGCTTCAGTGCATTTTCAAAACTGTCACAGATCACCTGATCCGCTCCTGCGCGTAGTGCTTCTCCTGCAAAACTCACACGGTCCTCCAGAACAGTCACCGTAAATCCAACTTTTCCTGCCAGAAGGATCACCTGCTGTGCCACATGTCCCGCTCCACAGATTACCAGATGTGCCGGCTGTTTCAGTGATTCCACAAATAATCTTCTCCCATCTGCTTCTGCAATACCACTCTCCCCCGGCTGCACCAGTTCCCGCAGCCGTTCTGTCTCTATGTCTCCGCTGCCGCATTGTGCTTTCACTTCTCCGTCCGCCAGGAAATATCTGCTTCCAGTCCCATTTCCCTGTATCACGGTCACCAGAAAATTATTTCTTCCCTTCTGTCCGTCTTTCAGTACATTATATAATTCAAAAAGATTCATCCTATCCCTCCTGCGGATCTTCGGCTGTTTTATCTGCTCCAAAGTATAGCATGTCACAGGACAGTTGTATAGCAATTCTCTGTAAATAAAAGAAGACATACCGATGTTTCCACATATGGACTACATCTGTACGTCTTACTTTTACAAAACGTTTATCTTCGGCATATTTATCTTTTATAATGCCTTGTAATACAGCGCAACAATATCCTGTTTGATGCCATAATTCATATAAGACATTACAGCACCTGCTCTGCACCATCCTGTCTGTACTTCATCGATCAGAAGGAGCATATCGTTTTCATCACAGAATTTACGAAGTCCCTGCATAAATTCCATTGTTGCAGGATGTACACCACCTTCGCCCTGTACCGGTTCGACCATGATCGCGATCGTATTTTCGGTACATGCATCTTTGAATGCCTGCAGATCGTTGTACGGTGCATAGGAGAATCCATAAGTCATTGGTCCGAATCCAACCTAACATCCGTTAGCCGGCTGACCTGTTGCTGACATGGCACCGAAAGTTCTTCCATGGAATCCCATCTTTGCAGTTACGATATGATAACGGTTCGGTCCGTATTTTTCAATACCATATTTACGTGCCATTTTATTTCAGGAATTCATCGACATCTATTCCTCTGAATGACCGGATTGTCGGGAAATATCTGTGTTCTGACGGTTCTTTTTCCTGGGTATACCAGATTCCTTTCATGCCGCTCTCCCATGCACCTTCAATATCTTTTCGGACATTATCACCGATGAATGCACATTCTTCCGGACGAACTCCCGCTTTTTCCACACAGATATCAAAAAAATGATAATGTGGTTTCTCTGCCCCCGCTTCTTCGCTGGTAACAATAAAATCAATATATGATGTCACACCAATTGCTTCCAGTTTTCTGTACTGAACGTATGCAGTCATGTCTGTCCCGATTCCGATACGGATTTTTCTTTTTTTCAGCTCTTTCATAAATTCCAGGATTCCCGGATTTGACTGTATATGCTGAATAAATGTGTCCCAGTAGGCATGATACATATTTCGCGCATGCGGAAAAAGTGGCTGTTCGAGAAGTTCCAGCATACACTGCATCCGCAGCATACGGCTGTGGATTGCAGCAGTATCTGTTCCGATCCGGTCTGTCATGATTCGTCCGGCCTTTCTGTAGCAGGCCTGCATCTCGTCTGTTGTAATCCCAAACGAATCCCTGCAGTATACAGCCAAAGCTTCCATTCCATAAATATGATTTTCATCATAACTGTATAAGGTATTGTCTATGTCAAAAATGACCGCTTTTATCATCTGTTTCTCCTTGTCTGTTTTCCTGATTTCTATCTTACCCTATTCTTTTCCTTTTGACCATATAAAAATGCCGGTGCACATCTGTTTCTTTCAGATATACACCGACTTCTTCTTACTCTAAAATATGCTCTCTTCCCATGGAAATGATAGTTCTTACGTGATCATCTGCCAGAGAATAAAAAATAGATTTTCCGTCTCTACGGGCCTTCACCAGTTTATTCTGCTTGAGGATACGAAGCTGATGGGACACTGCGGACTGGGTCATGTTCAGGACCTTTGCCAGATCACAGACACACACTTCAGATTCAAACAGCACAAACAGGATACGGATACGGGTAGAATCCGCAAACACCTTAAACAGATCTGCCAGATCATACAGCTCTTCTTCGTCCGGCATGGTCTCATTCACGATCTTTAAAAGATCTTCATGAATCTCCTGGCAATCACAGATGATTTCTTCTCTCTCTTCTGCCATATTTTTCTCGCTTTCTCTCTAAACTATTCAGTTCAAGTAACTACAATTTTTTAACAAACAAAGTTCTGATCGCATTCAGTACTGCAATGATCATAACTCCGACATCTGCAAAAATCGCAACCCACATATTGGCAATACCCACTGCACCAAGAATCAGACAGATTACCTTGATTCCGATTGCAAAATAAATATTTTCATATACAATACGCATACATTTCTTCGCGATACGGATTGCCTTGACGATCTTCATCGGATCGTCATCCATCAGAACTACATCAGCAGCCTCAATCGCTGCGTCAGAACCCATAGCTCCCATTGCGATACCGATATCTGCTCTGGAAAGTACCGGAGCGTCATTGATACCATCCCCAACAAAGGCAAGTTTCTCTTTCTCTGTCTTTTTTGCGAGAAGTTCTTCTACCTTACTTACTTTATCAGCCGGAAGAAGTTCACTGTATACACGGTCTACACCAAGCTCACCTGCTACCTGCTGTGCAACCTTATCAATATCGCCCGTCAGCATGACCGTCTCTTTAATGCCATTTTTCTTAAGATTTACAATTGCCTCTTTTGAAGTCGGTTTTAGGACATCCGAAATCAGGATATGCCCTGCATAAGCTCCATCGATTGCAACATGGATGACCGTTCCGACCTGATGGCACTCTACTGCCTCCACGCCGATACGTTTCATCAGTTTTGTATTTCCGACTGCAACAGAGATTCCGTCCACCTTCGCCGTAACACCATTTCCGCTGATTTCCTCTACATCTGTGACACGTTTCTGGTCAATTTCCTTACCGTAAGCAGTTTTCAGGCTGCGGCTGATCGGATGTGATGAAAAACTTTCTGCCAGTGCTGCATATTCCAGAATCTTTTTTTCTTCCATCGTGTTATGGTGAACACCTACAACTTCAAACACACCCTTGGTCAGGGTACCGGTCTTGTCAAATACTACATATTTTGTCTGGGCCAGAGTTTCCAGATAGTTGGATCCTTTGACCAGAACACCAGCATTGCTGGCTCCACCGATTCCCGCAAAGAACCCCAGCGGAATACTGATGACTAGAGCACACGGGCAGCTGATTACAAGAAATGTCAGGGCTCTGTAGATCCACTGGCCCCACATTGCAGGATTGTGAAGGAGCACGAGATTTACAAGCGGCGGCAGGATTGCCAGTGCAAGTGCTCCATAACATACTGCCGGTGTATAATAATGGGCAAATTTTGAAATAAAATTCTCAGATCTGGATTTACGGGAACTGGATTCTTCAATCAGTTCCAGAATCTTCGATACGGTCGATTCGTCAAATTCTTTTGTTGTCTTAATCTTCAGTACACCGGTCATATTGATGCATCCGCTGATGATCTCATCTCCCGCTTTTGCACTGCGCGGAAGGCTCTCACCGGTCAGTGCACTGGTGTTGAGGCTACTGTTTCCTTCTACGATCACGCCATCGATCGGGACTTTTTCACCCGGCTGTACGACGATAACGGAACCAACCTCAACTTCATCCGGATCTACTTTTTCTAACTTACCATCGTTTTCAATATTAGCATAATCCGGGCGGATATCCATCAGTTCGGTAATGTTACGGCGACTCTTTCCAACTGCATAGCTCTGGAAAAGTTCACCGATCTGGTAGAACAGCATAACCGCGATCGATTCGTTATAATCGCCGCTTTTTTCATAAACTGCCAGCGCAAATGCACCGATCGTTGCAATGGCCATCAAAAAGTTTTCATCGAAAACCTGACCATTTTTGATTCCTTTAAATGCTTTCTTTACAATATCATATCCGATAACCAGATAAACTGCCAGATAGCAGATAAATCTCGGAATTCCCATAATCGGAACGAAATGCAAAACGATCAGTAACACCGCTGCTATGATGATACGTGTCAGCATTTTTTTCTGCTTTTTATTCATAACCTCTTTCCTCCCATCGCAGACAGATCAACCTGCTCCGTTCTGCTGCATCTTCACAGATTAGCTGCAGCATTCCATCTATTTATTTAAATGCCCTGCCACATCCGCAGCAGAGCATTTTCCGTACATCTTATAAATAAATCTCGCAGTCGTCTTCTACTTTCTTGCAGTTCTTCAGGACTTCTTTCATTACACTGTCCGGATCCTGTCCTTCTTCAAACTCTACTTTCATTTTAAGCATCATGAAATTCACGCTTGCATCTTTAACACCGGCTGTGTTCTTTGCTGCTTCTTCCATTTTGTTTGCACAGTTTGCGCAGTCAACTTCGATTTTGTAAGATTTCTTCATAGTAGTGATCTCCTTCTCATATACGTTTTATTCACGTTTTCATATGAACATTCATTCATATGTTTGATTGTATTATATCATGCTGATTATATATGTCAATATATTTTAAAGAAATTCTCTCATGATTTATGCACAAAAAAATCCTCTCAGTATTGTAAAATATACTGAAAGGATTTACTTTCTTTTATTCTTTCACCAACAGTGCGACTGCTTCTGTCCACACGGTTTCGCAGAACTGGTCCACGCAACAGGCTTTTTCAAGGCGATATCCAGCCTGAAGAAATGCCTCCAGATCACGTGCAAGGCTGGTTGCTTTACAGGAGACATACACAATACGATTTACCCCATAGGAAAGGATCTTCGACAGTGCTTTCGGATGGATTCCATCGCGAGGTGGATCCAGGACGATCACATCCGGCTTCTCAGTCAGATCATCCAGAACCTTCAGGACGTCACCGGCAATGAATTTACAGTTATCCAGTCCATTCAGCTTCGCATTCTCTCTTGCTGCTGCAACTGCATCTTCCACGATTTCCACACCGATCACTTCTTTTGCTACCGGAGCAAGCAGCTGCGCGATCGTTCCGGTTCCACTGTAAAGATCGAACACTTCCATTCCACTCGTATTCTGGATATAATCACGCACAATATTGTACAGTACTTCCGCAGCCAGTGAATTCGGCTGGAAGAAAGAAAACGTGCTGATACGGAATTTCAGACCGAGCAGTGTCTCATAAAAATAATCCTGTCCGTAGAGGATTCTTGTCTCGTCACTCTGAACTACATCTGAAAGAGAATCATTGAGAATATGCATGATTCCGACAATCTTACCTTCCAGCGGCAGTGCCAGAAGCTGTTCTTTCAGCGGTTCCAGGTCGTACTCTTCCTGCGTGGTCGTTACCAGATGGACCAGAATTTCACCGGAAGTCACGCCTCGTCTCAGCATCAGATGGCGCAGATAACCTGTATGCTGCAGTTTTCTGTAATACGCAGCACCTTTTTCTCTGAAAAATTCTCTTACACAAGTCAGGATATCCGTCATATCCTTATGCACCAGCTTACAGTCGTCAGTATTCAGGATATCATACGTACTTCCTTTCTTATGCAGGCCAAGGGACAGTGGTCCGTCTTTGACCTCATCTCCAAAAGAAAACTCCATCTTATTGCGGTATCCGAATTCGATCGGGCTTCCGTGAATACCCTCCCATTCAAAAGCTGCATTTCCATTCTCATCTATCTGACCACCCTGGATCAATGCCTCTTCCAGAAGCTCTCGTATCTGTGTCTCTTTCATATGAAGCTGGTCTTCATAGGACATTGTCTGATACATGCAGCCACCACATGCCGGAAAATTGCTGCATACCGGTTCTCTTGTCTCCAATGGTGATTTTTCCATTACCTCCAGGATACGTCCCTGTGCCCTTCCGGAACGTTTCTTCTGAATCATAAAGCGTACCTTCTGTCCCGGAATTCCGTTCTTGATCAGAACCTTCTGATCCTCCACAAAAACATATCCCTTATTCGGGAAGTCCACCTTCTCTATTACACCTTCGTAAATTTCACCTTTTTTCATGCTTTCTATTCCTCATTTATATATTTGAAACACTTGCATCCAGCTGTCTCTTCGTAACCCTCACTCTTTTGTCTTTGACAGAGCAGTAAAACAGCCCCGGTTATCTGCCGGAGCTGTTTGAACTTCATGCTACGCTTACTCTGTTGCCATTCTCTCTGCAAGCAGTCATCTTACTCTTCTTCATCCTCGAAGTAATCATCAAAATCATCATCGAAATCTTCTTCAAAATCTTCCAGATAATCCGGAGCAAAGAAGCGATATACTGCAAATGCGATTCCTGCAACTGCTGCAACTGCGCCTATGATAGCCAGTACCCAGAGGACTGTATTTTTTTCTTTTTCGTCTTCTTTTTTCTTTAAAGCAGCAAGTAAATCCTCAATTTTCTCGTTCAGGTTTAAATTATTCAGATTCATGACGGGCACCTTCCTCTCACTCATTTATAGGTCATAGTATACCACTAATCCATCCATTTTACCATATTTTCTCGCAAATTTTCGATTATGTTTCTGCACCTTATCACTCCAGAACTTCTGATACACCAATCCGCTCCCCAAGTTTTACTCTTGTCTCAATTCCCTTTTCGGAATTCATAAAGATGTCTGGATCAGGCAGTACTCGTTCCTTCTGTGTCATCAGTATAACCGTCGAACCACCAAATGCGAAATTTCCTTTTTCTTTTCCCCGTTTTACACGGCCACGAAGTGGTACATTCTCAATCCTGCCGACCATCAACGCTCCGACTTCCATCATCAGAACAGTTCCAAAATTCACAGTCTTCAACAACGCATATTCTCTTGTATTTTCTTTGTAGATTGGATACACATCATTGGCGACCGGATTGACCGTATGCAGTTCACCCGGAATATGCACTCTCCGGGATTCAAATCCATCATCTATATAGATATATCTGTGATAATCGTCCACACATAAACGGAACACCCAGAGAAGTCCGCCTTCGTATCGTTTCGCCAGAACCGGATTCTTCAGAAGTTCAGCAACTGTATAGGATGTATGTTTGATTTTTACATGACAGTTCTCACTGATCGGATAAACACTCACCCTGCTGTCGCAGGGACTGACAAAAGCTTCCGGTACCATATCAATTTCTCTGGCACCCTCTCGAATCTGTCTGGTAAAAAAATCATTGTACGACCAATACTTTTTCGGTTCATAATCTCTCATATCAATTCCTGCATGTCTTATAAATGCCGGAACCGCCAGTGCAGATACTCTGGAGTCCAGAATTCTGCCCCCAATCTCTGAAAGTACAGGATTTACAAGAGGTTTAAGTAAAGCCCTGCCAATCGCAGAGCCATACATTTTTTCCAGGAATCTGTCCTGAAACGAATCATTTTCAGTTACATGACCTTTTCGGTCTGCCGTATATGTTGTCATGCTGCTGCTCCTTTCAACTTCCTGACCGTATGATAATGAGCCCACCATCCTTCTTTGTAAAAAAGAATAAACAATACCGCCACTGCCACAACTGCAACCAATACCACCAGTTCCTGATTGGTCGGCTTACGGAAACGGAAATTAAAAACAAACAAGAATCCTACGATCAGCATCGCTGCATGAAGCAATCCCACAAAATAACGAAATCCCGGGAAAAATACCGATGCCACAAACAGAAGTGGCATGATCACAGCCATAGATGTGATTGGAAGTCCCTGATAGTACTTGCGGTTCTCAGATGTCTCGCTCTGGCGTTTTGCCTCCATCACATTAAAGTATGCAAGACGGATCACTCCTGCCATCCCGTAAAATGCAAGGATCGCAATGCTGTATGCTTTACACATTCCAAGTTTGTAGCCCAGAATGATTGGAAAAATCCCAAAACAGACAATGTCACAAAGAGAATCGATCTGAATGCCAAAGGATTTCTCATCATCGGTCCTGTTCTTCTTTGTCCGGGCTATCTTTCCATCAAACATATCACACAGTCCGGAAAAAGCCAGACAGGATACCGCCAGAGTAAGCCTCCCGTCGATCGCACAAAACATACCCAGGATGGATGAAACAAGACTGATATATGTAACAACTACTGTATAATCATAAAATCCTATCATTCGTAACTCTCCTTATTTTCTTTGCCATGCCCCTGCCCGATCGTAAGCTGTGCCACAATCGTAAAAAGTGCACTGATCAAAAGCTCCCCATAATAACCAAGTCCTCTGCTGAGAACCATCCCCGGCAGAAGTAATGTGCCAAATACCGGGGTGAATATTGTCAGGAACAGTGTCTCACTGATTCCCATACCTCCCGGAAGCGGAAGCATATCTACGGAAACCGAGATCACTGCCTGAAGAAACAGCACCGTCCAGAATCCTGTTCCTGACAGTGAAAATGCTTTATATACAAACCATGTTACTGCAAACATTGCCATTCTCTGTACAAATGTGATCGCAATGACATTCACGATCACTCTCGGATGTGTCTTCAGATAAGCAGCTGTATCTCTGTAAGTATCCATGGAATTTTCCAGTTTTTTTAGCCTTCCTTCTTTGTGATGCAGAATATGGAATTTCTCTAGAATCGAAAGTCCCCATACAAGAGCTGATCTGGCAAGCAATGGATGAAACACCAGAATCGTCATAAAAGTCACACAAAAAATATTCAGTCCCAGTCCCAGATAGAAAACAGGAAGAATTCCTTCCAGATACTGATGCAGGAATCCTCTTCCAAACACAGCTACTCCGATACCGACCACCACCAGCACCAGCTTATAGGTGATCGTAATGATCATCAGAATAACCGCAGAAACCGGGATAGATATATTTTTCTTTTTCATATAATATGCCTGCATTGGCTGTCCACCACTCGCAGATGGTGTAATACAGCTGAAAAAGAATCCTACTGATGAAAAGAGAAAACAGGTCCTTTTTTTCAGTTTTATTCCATAGGACCGCATCATATACCATATGATGATCGACTCACCCCAGATAAAGAATGCCACCAGTGCAAGTCCGGGCACGAGCCATCGTTTATCCGCACTCCGAATGGCATCCATCATAGCCCCGAGGTCTTCTCCATGAAACACTCCATAAATTGTGAGCACAAAGACAATGAGCAGGAAAGCTCCATTAAAGATCACTCTTTTATTTTTTTTCATAAGCAGCTCACCCTTCTGTAGATTTCAGAATCTTTTTCTCGATCCTGCTGCCAAATCTTTCGTAAATTTTGTACAGAGTTGTGTTTCTGCCAATACAGAAACACAGTTCTGCAAGAAGGATTCCTCCTGCCACGTCCACCAAAACATGCTGTTTCGTCAGTAATGTAGAAACAAACACAAGAATTGCCAGCACCGCCGACACTCTCTGGTACCATACCGGAATTTCTTTTCTTCCGCGGATGCCCAGATAGCAGAACCAGCTGACCAGACAATGAATAGACGGAAACAGATTATCTGCTGCATCAATAGAGTACAGCCACAAAGCAAGCTGATTCCATAATCCTCCATCTGTTATCACTGGTCTAGTATTCGTTGTGGGATACAAAAGAAAGAAACCAAGGCAGATACATCTTGATATAAAATCTCCTGTAAAAAACTGGTACACACTGTGTCGATCCTGCCTGGCAATCAGAATGTAATTGACGATCCAAAAAAGATAGCATCCAAAATAGATGATCAGAAACTGTGGGACAAAAGGAAGGCTCCTGTCCACAGCAGTTTCTATATTGTGGTGGTACCATCCACCTGCGATCATTCTGGAACCTGAATAAACAAGACAATTAAATACAAACGAAAAAATAACCGGGAAAATTCCATATGCAGGGAGTATCCTCGTGAGGCCTTTTAAAATTTTTTTCATTCTGTACTCCCTTCGAATTTTCATGTATCCAGTATATCATTCATTAAAAGGTAAAACAACTAAAGTACAGAAACTTTAAGATTTCTTAAGAAAATTATAAAAAGTTATATTTTCTTAAGTTTTGCAAAGGCAGCGAACATTTTTTTAACTCCGACTTTGTCAAAATCTACAGTAACCTCATAATCTCTGCCGCCTTCTACGATATCCTTAACGATGCCAACACCAAATTTAATGTGACGGACCGTATCCCCAACACCGTAATCCAGGGAATCCGCTTTCGTTACCTTAAAATTCTGCGGCTGAAATGCCTTCGTATGGAAGCTTTTCTTCATCTGCAGATAGCTGTTGAGCGGAGATTTTGTCTCCGGGATCTTTGGTTTGTGTTCCTGAACAGTATGTCCAAGATCCACCAGTTCCCGTGGAATCTCTCTCACAAATCTGGAAACGCGATTATACTGCGTTTCCCCACGCACCATACGCTGCTGCGCACTGGTCATAGTCAGTTCTTTCATGGCTCTGGTGATTCCCACATAACAAAGCCTGCGCTCCTCTTCCAGCTCCGACTGGTCACCGGAAAAGATGCACATACTGCTCGGGAACATGCCATCTTCCATTCCGGCAAGGTATACATATGGAAATTCCAGTCCCTTTGCACTGTGCAAAGTCATCAGTACCACATAATCCTGATTCTCATCTACAGAATCAATATCCGCGATCAGTGCAATTTCTTCCAGGAATCCGGATAATGTTGCTTCTCTGTTCTCAGCCTTCATTGTCTCTTCATAAGAAACCGTTTTGGATATCAGCTCATCGATATTCTCCACTCTGGCTCTGGATTCTTCTGTATCTTCTGCTTTCAATTCATCCACATAACCGGTCAGATCTATGATTTCCTCCAGAAGCTCCGATACAGAATATGCCTGTGCTTTGCTCTTAAGTGACTGGATAAATGTAACAAATCCATCCACTTTTGAAAGACTGCGTCCGATCGACGGCACTTCCTCTGCCACACGGAGTGCATCATAAAAACTGATATTCATCATGTCGGCATAATCCTGGATTCTGCCGACCGTTGTTGCTCCGATTCCACGCTTTGGTACATTCAGGATTCTACGTACCGCAAGATCATCCGCTGCATTGTCTACCGTTTTCAGATAGCAGAGCAGATCTTTGATTTCTTTACGTGCATAGAAGTTCACTCCCCCTACGATCTTGTAAGGAATATTTGCAAGCAGACACTTCTCTTCAAAAAGACGGGACTGTGCATTTGTTCGATAAAGTACTGCGCAGTTATGATACTCTGCTGTCCCTTCTCTGTGTCGTCGGGCAATGTCCCCTACAACAAATTCGGCTTCCTCATATCCATTCATAAACTGTCGGAAATGGATTTTCTCTCCCTCTGGGTTCTCGGTCCAGAGTGTTTTTTCTTTACGCTCTGTATTATTTGCGATCACACCATTCGCTGCATTTAAGATATTCTGCGTAGAACGGTAATTCTGCTCCAGACGAATAACTTTAGCATCCGGGAATACCCTCTCAAATCCCAGGATATTTCCAATATTGGCTCCACGGAATCTGTAAATGGACTGGTCATCATCACCGACTACACACAGATTCTCATACCTGGATGCCAGAAGACTTACAAACTTAAACTGTGCCGTATTGGTATCCTGATATTCATCTACCATAATATAGCGGAAACGTTCCTGATAACTCTGCAGAACATCGCCACAATTCTGGAACAGTTCCACTGTCTTGCATATGAGGTCATCAAAATCCAGTGCATTATTCCGACGCAGTGCTGCCTGATATTCACGATAAACCTGCGCCGCTCTTTTCTGGTTAAAATCAGCACCTGCATTCATCTCCATTTCATCCGGAGTCAGCAGCTCATCTTTTGCATGTGAGATCTGAGCCAGTAGTGCACGTTCCTTCACTTTCTTGGTATCGATATTCATTTTGCGGCAGATTTCTTTGATCAGTGTCTTCTGGTCGTCCGCATCGTAAATCGTAAAATTATTATCATAACCGAGACGGTCTATATGGCGTCGTAAGATCCGCACACATGTCGAGTGAAAAGTTGATACCCATACACTTCCCCCTTCGCTTCCTGCGATCTTGTCCACACGTTCTCTCATCTCGTGGGCCGCTTTGTTGGTAAATGTGATTGCCAGAATATTCCACGGATTCACACCCTTTTCTGCGATCAGATAAGCAATCCTGTGTGTCAGTACTCTGGTCTTTCCTGAGCCGGCTCCTGCAAGAATCAGAAGTGGTCCATCTGTATGCAGAACAGCTTCTTTCTGTCGGTCATTCAATGTATCATAAATTGTATTCATCAATTATCTCCTGTTTCTTTGTGGTTACTTATTTCGAACTGATGTTTTCTTGCTATCTTTTTAATTATACATGAAACCTGGTATGGGGTAAAGGAATTTTAAAATCATTTGCAAAAACCATTTACAAGTAGTATTTAAAACTATATAATAAAGCGTGCAGGTATTAGAAATACCATTCTGCCTTTATTTCAGACAAAGGAGATGAATTTATGTCAGTTAATACAGACTCCATGATCCGTAATATTCTGGATCGTGTTTCCAGAATCGGTTATGTAAAACCAGAGGATATTCCCAATATAGATCTTTATATGGATCAGGTCACTACTTTTATGGAAGCACAGCTTGCTCATTCCAAACGCTATGAAGATGACAAGATTCTTACAAAGACCATGATCAATAATTATGCCAAGAATAATCTGCTTCCTTCTCCTGAGAAGAAGCGCTATTCAAAAGAACACCTGCTGGTTCTGATCTTTATCTACTATTTCAAAAATATTTTATCGATCAGCGATATCCAGACTCTGCTCGGACCACTGACCGATAAATATTTCAAATCTATGGATGATATGGATCTCACTGCTATCTACAACGAAGTATTCAGTATGGAAAAAGGACAGATCGAATCTCTTCAGAAGGAGCTTCTGGAACGCTATGAAATTGCTCAGGGAACTTTTGAGAATGCACCGGAAGAAGACAGGGATTTCCTGAAATTATTTTCTTTCATCTGTCTTCTCAGCTTTGATGTTTACGTAAAAAAAATGCTGATCGAGCAGATGATCGACGAACTCCGTGCTTCCACGGATACAGACACAAAACATAAGAAAAAATAATACAGCATCAGAATTACTGATCCTGTATTACGTAAAAATTACCTGCATCACTGCAGGTAATTTTTATTTACATAGCCGCTCTTTCCAAGTCTGGAAGAATATACATACCAGTAAGTACTTCCACTGGAATCCTGGACCTGAACGGTATCACCGGTATTCAACTGTCCGATCTCATTTGCATCATCATACGCTTTTGCATTACGAAGTGCCAAATAGCCACTCTTGACTTTCACTGTCTTTGTAACAACCGCAGATGCTGTATTGTCTTTATTTTTTACCAGATAATCTTTGTTTACATATCCGCCCTTTCCAAGTCCCGGTACATATACCAGCCAGTAGGTGCTGTCACTGGAATCCGCGATTTGTACCTTATCTCCTGTATAAAGTTCCGCAACTTCATTGGACGATTTAAACGCCTTGGCATTACGAAGCGCCAGATATCCACTCTTGACACTTACATAACGTTCACTTGAAGAATTCGCCAGATATCTGCGATTTACATATCCGGATTTCTTGAGTCGTGATGCATATACATACCAGTAGGTGCTTCCACTGGAATCTGTCACATCAACGGTATCACCTGTATAAAGCTTACCAATCTCATTCTTGTCATCATAAGCCTTTGCATTACGAAGTGCCAGATAGCCATCCGCTACTGTAACTGTGTAGGAAGTGGTGGCCGCCCATCCTGTCTGCACCGTCATCGGCATAGCAAGTGCAAGTGCGATCACACATGTGAAAATACGTTTCAGGACTCCTGACCTCTGCATTGTGGAAAATCTCTTCTTCATAATGTTGCCCTCCTTTGTATTTAGTTTTTGCTCCCCGTGACAAGTCTTCGAGTAAATACGACACCGAACCGTTCTTGTCAAATTTTTTATTATAGTTTATCATATAGGAAACAACTTTTTGTAAAATAAAATTTCTCGGGAGGATATATATTCATGCGCAAACTATTATCTGTTTTTCTTGCCGGATGTCTGCTTTTACTGCTTCCTGCCACGATCTGGGCTTCTGCGGAAACCACCTATGAAAGCGAACAGGGACAGGCCATGATCAAGGCTCCATCTTCGGCTTCTCCAAATGCTTCTGCCAATACTGAAGCCGATGTCGATTCTTCAGATGACTCCGAAGGTACTTTGAGTCCTTCCGGTTCTTCCTCAGGCATGGACTGGTCTGCCGCAAACACGGCTTCAACTCCGTCTTCCGGTTCCAGACAGTTTACCGTCTGTATTGATCCGGGACATCAGGGAAGCTGGGTAGACATGAGTGCACAGGAACCTATGGCTCCAGGTTCATCTCAGACCAAAAATAAAGCTACGACCGGTACTACCGGTAACTACTCCAAGGTTCCGGAATATGAAGTCAACCTTGAAGTTTCTCTTGTCCTTGAAAAAGAACTGGCATCTCGCGGGTACAAGGTTGTCATGACCCGCGAGGATAACGACAAGGCCATCAGCAACAAAGAACGTGCAGAATTCGCCACAGAATCCGGCGCCGATATCACGGTCCGCATTCATGCAAACAGTGACAACAGTGCTTCTGCTGCCGGTGCTCTTACCATGGCCCCAACCAGTTCCAATCAGTATCTGGACAAGGAACTCATCGAAAAAAGTAATACGCTTGCATCCTGTATCATCGACAGTTACTGCAATGCCACCGGACTTGCAAACAAAGGCGTCATCTCTGCCGACAATATGACTGGTACCAACTGGAGTACAGTTCCGGTTGCCATCCTCGAAATGGGATTTATGAGTAACCAGAATGATGATCTTTACATTACCAATTCCGCAAATCACGAAACTATGGCAAGGGGAATTGCCGATGGAATCGATGCATATTTCAATACTGTCGAACCGGCTATTACTACTGTCGGAGAACACCTCGCCGATCTCACCTCACAGCTGGAAAAGAACTATACGGATCCGCTTGAACAACAGGGAGAACTCTGGGCAATCGCAGCTATGGATCTGAAGACGCAGGCCTACAGCACAGTCAATGCCGAACAGTCCATGCAGTCTGCCAGTGTTATCAAAGCATTTATCATGGCCGCTGTTTATGACAAACTGATATATCCAGATGAAGGAACTACAGTTTCATCCGATTATGAAAGTACTCTGAAACCTCTCCTCACCAGTATGATCACAGTCAGTGACAATGACTCTGCCAACGAACTGGTCCGCAAGCTCGGTGGAGGCGATTTTCAGACAGGAGCTGCTATTGTCAATGAGTTCTGTCAGGAGCGGAACTACACCTCCACGCATCTTGGCCGCGAGTTCCTGGCTTCTGATCCAACCGATGACAATTACACAAGTGCTTCCGACTGCTGCCGACTGCTCTCTGATATTTACAACAGTTCTCTGGTAAACGCAGAAACATCTGCCGAAATGCTTGCGCTCCTTACAAGCCAGACAAAGACAGCCAAGATTCCGGCAGGTGTTCCTTCCGGCACCGCAACTGCCAACAAAACCGGAGAACTTGCAGACTCCGGAAAACTCGGTGTTGTCGAAAACGATATTGCCATTGTCTTTGACAAAGAGCATCCATATGTGCTCTGTGTACTCTCCAATAATATCAAGAATAATTCCAGTGCACAGAATACGATCAAAAAAATCTCTGCGGATGTCTATACATATATGACCACAAAACAAAAGTAATTTCTCACAGCAACAAAAAAGGAACAGACCTTTGGATTATTCCATTGCCTGTTCCTTTTCCCTGTATTTCTTTATTCTTCTGTCTTTCCTGCGGTTTCTTTTTCTTTCATTCTGGAAAAGACCATCTCATATCCGTCATTTCCGTAGTTGAGAGAACGGTTCACACGGCTGATCGTCGCGGTGGAAGCACCGGTCTTCTCTGAAATATCCAGATATGTGCGTTTGTCTGTCAGCATCTTTGCAACTTCAAAACGCTGTGACAGAGAAAGAAGTTCATTGATCGTACATACGTCTTCAAAAAACGTATAGCACTCTTCCTTATTCTTCAGACAAAGGATTGCCTCAAATAGATGGTCAACCTCTTCTGTTCTGATTTTTTTACCCATAACCCTGCTCCTTTAGTTACATTCATTATATGTTCTGTTTCATATACATGGTATTTTAACACTTTAACATGTGAAAAGCAAGTGCTAATTTAGTGCATTACCAGTGATCAACATATCACATTATCTTTCATTTTTCCTTTATTTATTCCTGTTTACAGCAACTTGAATTTTGTTCTCATATCAAGTATACTTAGAACAAATGTACGTACTGAAAAGGCAACGTATTCAAGAATGCCATTTTTCAGTACATATCCAACTGATCATAGAATGGAGCATCTGCTATGGATTTATTTGAATATGCCAAATCAAAAACACTTGACCGCGAATCTCCACTGGCTTCCCGGCTTCGTCCGACTACGCTGGATGAAGTCGTTGGGCAGGAGCACATCGTTGGCAAAGATAAATTACTGTACCGTGCGATCAAAGCTGACAAGCTGACTTCTGTTATTTTCTATGGACCTCCCGGAACCGGAAAGACTACCCTTGCCAAGGTAATCGCAAATACTACCAGTGCAAGTTTTACCCAGATCAATGCGACAGTCGCCGGTAAGAAAGACATGGAAGAAGTCGTAAAAGAGGCACAGGACCGTCTTGGCATGTATGGCAAAAAAACGATTCTTTTCATTGATGAGATTCACCGTTTCAACAAAGGCCAGCAGGATTACCTGCTTCCATTTGTGGAGGACGGTACGATCATTCTGATCGGTGCAACTACTGAAAATCCTTATTTCGAAGTAAATGGAGCTCTCCTTTCCCGCTCCATCATTTTTGAACTGAAACCTCTCAGTAATGAAAATATCCGCACACTGATCCTCAGAGCCGTAAATGACTGCGATAAAGGTATGGGAAATTATGGCGTCGTAATTGATGACGATGCCCTGGAATTTCTGGCTGATATGGCAGGCGGTGATGCCCGCAGTGCCCTGAATGCGGTAGAACTTGGTATCCTTACTACCCCCAAAAGCGAAGATGGTTCTATTCATCTGACACTGGATGTTGCGTCTGAATGTATTCAGAAACGAGTCATCAAGTACGACAAAAAAGGCGACAATCACTACGATATCATATCCGCCTTTATCAAAAGTATGCGTGGTTCCGATCCTGATGCAGCAGTCTACTATCTTGCCAAGATGCTCTACGCCGGAGAAGATGTCAAATTCATCGCCCGACGTATCATGATCCTCGCCTCAGAGGATATCGGAAATGCAGATCCACAGGCATTGCAGGTCGCCGTTGCTGCCGCACAGGCTGTTGAACGTGTCGGCATGCCGGAATCACAGATCATCCTTTCTCAGGCAGTCACTTATATGGCCTGTGCTCCAAAGAGTAATGCCTCCGTCAATGCCATTTTTGCCGCCATGGATTCTGTGAAACACACACAGACAACTGTTCCGGTTCACCTGCAGGATGCTCACTACGGCGGTCATGAAAAGCTCGGCAAGGGAATTGGATATAAATATGCTCATGACTATCCAGATCATTATGTTGATCAGCAATATCTTCCTTCTGAGATTGAAGGTTCTCATTTCTATGAACCAGGTGATCTTGGCTACGAAAAAACGATAAAAGAATATCTACAAAAGATAAAAGGGAGAACTGATTAAATCAGTTCTCCCATCAGCATTCCATAAATATCCTGTGATTTCTTAGCCCAGCTGTGGCACATCGCCTGTGCAGCTTCCCTGCTTGGTGCTGCCAGTGTCAGATCCAGCACTGTCGTATCCTTTTCAATAATCTGGCAACGCACTGCATAATTTCCCTGTGGTGTCGTATAATAATCTGCCGGTGTCAGGATGCGTTCCTGCACCTGTCCGCCATGCGTCTGCAGATAATCTTTTACTTCGTTCTTAATCTCACCCGACAGTTCTTTTTCAAAATAAGAAAGTGTCTTTTTTCCCTCTTCCGTAATCTCATAATAGGAACTGTTGGAAATTGTTCGCTTTCTCAGAAGCTCTGTTTCTACCAGTTCAGAAAGTACTTTCTGAAGCTGAAAATAATCTGTGTAATCTCTGTCCAGTATAAATTCTGAAATCTGAGAATTTGTCAGTGTTTCTTTTGAATGTTTCGCCATATATAAAACGATCAGTTTATAAGTTGTAAATGGTTCTGCCATTTCAATCACCTCTTTCTCACACAAGTCAGGCTTCTCGCTTCTTATTGCAGCTGTTTGCCCTGCCAGCTGTTACGAACCTTCATTTCGTGATGAAGAAGATTCAGAACTTCCCGCTTCCGGCTTGCCCACAATGGTGCAATAAGCAGCTTCTCCGGTCCATCTCCCGTCATTCTGTGAATAACGATTGACGGATCCAGATGTTCCAGACAATCTATCAGTAAATTCAGATATTCTTCTCTTTCGTAGACCCGGAATTTCCCGGCCACGTAATCCTCTGCCAGATCGGTTCCCTTCAGCACATGCAGAAGCTGCAGTTTAATTCCCTGAATATCCTGTCCATTCAGATACTGCATTGTCTCCAGAATGTCTTTTTCTGATTCTCCCGGCAGTCCCAGTATCGTATGCACGATCACCTCAATCTGGCGCTTCCGTAAATTCTGTACTGCATCTTCAAAACAGGAAAGGGGATATCCTCGTCGAATATAGGCAGCGGTACGCTCATGCATCGTCTGAAGTCCAAGTTCTACCCATACCGGTTTCCTCTGGTTCAGTTCATTCAGGAGATCCAGTACATCCTCGCCAAGACAATCCGGTCTCGTTCCGATGGATAATGCGACCACTGACGGATGCGCAAGCGCTTCTGTAAAGATTTTCCGCAGGTATTCCACCGGTGCATACGTATTGGTATATGCCTGAAAATAAGCAATATATTTATGGATCGGCCGCTTTGCAGAAAGCAATGCGATCTGACTGTCGATCTGCTCTGTTACCGACAGCTCCGCATCTGCTGCAAAATCCCCACTTCCACCGGCACTGCAGAAAATACAGCCTCTGCTGCCAAGCTTACCATCCCGGTTGGGACAGGACATCCCTCCGTTCAGAGTCACCTTATAAACTTTTTCTCCGAACCTTTCCCGAAGCATATGATCCAGCGAATGATACGGCTTTCCATTCCAGTTCTTCTGCTGTGTCACCGCATCTGTATTCATACTTCTGTGCCTTCGCTTTTCTGTTCTTCATTTTCTTCCTTCGGCATATAATGATCAAATATTTTTACAAGGAAGAAGGAATTACAGTACGCGATCACTCCGAATCCCATGACCAGAAACAGAACAAACAACGTGGACTGTATCTGATAAGAGTCTATAAATAACAACAGCAGCGGGCAAAGTCCGATCAGTACCATGACAACTGTATACGGAAGATGGCGGATTGCCATGAACAATGCATTTTTGATCGTATTACGGATCGTATTGTAAAACCTGGCAAGAATCGGATAAACATATAAAAACAGTACATAATATATGATCACAAATGCCATAAAGATCACATGAAAAATCTGACCGGCACTTCCAGGCATATTTTTGGCAACATTCAGATCCAGATAAAGAACCGCACCAACGGCGATCATGATCAGATTAATAATTGTCGCCTGTTTGAAATTATCTTTAAAAGATTTAAAAAAGCTCCGAACAATATAAGCTTCCTCATTCCGGACCATCTTCAGTGTCACATAATACATAGCCGTAATAGATGCTCCGGCAGTAACGATCGGAATACAGCAGACCAAACAGATGATATTCAAAATACAAAGATCTGCCACCTTATTCATAAATGTAAAAAACTTATTGTCCATACTGAAAAAACGTCCCATATGCACAGCTCCTTTGTTTCTTTCTTCTTCTCCGGCTTATGCCTGTCTCTGCTTTACAGTATAACGAAATTCCTGAAAAAAAGCAATCAAAACCAAACAGCTGTTTTGTCCCTGCTCTATGGCAGGATCAGCTGATCTACTGTTACAAGTTCATATTCCTGATTTTTCAGTTCATCGACAACCTGCAGCGCCGCTTCAACAGAAGTATCATATTCATCATGCATCAGAATGATCGCGCCATCCTCTATCTGTTCCTGCACTGTACGAACGATTTTTTCTGTATTCTGCACCTTCCAGTCCAGTGTATCGATCGTCCAGAATACAGGAAGCATCTCCACACATAGTTCCAGATTTTTCTTCCAGGCACCAAACGGCGGGCGCAGGTACAGTGGATAAACACCGGTTGTCTCATAGATCAGATTATTTGTTTTCAGAATTTCTTCCCTTGCCTTCGTCTCATTCAGTTTATTCAGCTGTACATGATGATAGGTATGGTTTCCTACCAGATGCCCTTCTTTCTGCATCCGTTCTACAAGTTCCGGATACTGTTCAACCTTCTCTCCAAGAAGAAAAAAAGAAACTCTGACATTCCGCTCTTTCAGACCATCCAGAAGAAGTGGTGTATACCTGATATCCGGTCCGTCATCAAATGTCAGTGCCGCCTGCGGATGCTTCCGTTCTTTCACAGCTATTTCCGTAACCGATGTTTTTCGTGCCCGGGCCTGCATGGATTGTTCAACCAACCGCAGCATCCCCGGACCTGCTATATTTTCAGCCAGGATTCTGCCTGAAATACGGTGCGAGTCCATACTTTTTACTCGCACCGCAGTTATGATCAGTACGATCACAAATATCCCAATTCCTGCTTTTCTTCTTTTCATATTCCGGTTTCAAATCCCAGACATAACTATCCTTCTGTTCAGTATATGAAAAGTGGCAGAAAAAAAGCACCGGGGCTCGTAAAAAGCCCTCAGTGCTCTGTAATGGTCCTGTATTTTATTTACCAAGCATGATCTTCAGCTGTGCTTCAATTGCATCCACACATTTGTCAAATCCGAGTTTTCCACTGTTCAGGCAGAGATCATAATTCGTGGCATCACTCCACTGACCACCTGCAAATTTACGATAATAATCCTGTTTACGCTTATCATCTTTGAGAAGGAATTTCTCGACATCCTCTCTTGATCCGGAGATCTTCTGAGATGCCTGCTCTACACGGAACTCCCATGGTGCATGAATGAATACACGCAATGTATTCGGTCTGTCCTTGAAAACATAATTGACACATCGTCCGACAATTACATAGGATTCTTTTTCTGCAAGATCATTGACCACTTTTGCCTGATAGTTGAAAAGATTTTCGTCTGAAATGAATTCCTTACTTCCCGGCTGATGCAGATTCCCTTTGTAAATGCTTTCTTTATTTCCAAAAAGAGAACCCTTTACCTTATCTCCCTCTTCTACTTTACCGAAAAGTTTTACATCAATTCCGCTCTCATCAGACGCCATCTGGATAATCTGCTTATCATAAAAAGAGATTCCCAGACGCTCTGCCAGCATTTTACCAACGGTGCGACCGCCACTTCCATACTGTCTTGCGATTGTGATTACAACCTGATTCATACCGATTTCCTCCTTATTCTCCCAGATATGCTTTCTGGACAGATTCATCATGAAGCAGATCATCTGCTTTGCCTTCCAGAGTGATGCTTCCTGTTTCAAGGACATACGCTCTGTCAGCAATAGAAAGGGCTTTCTTCGCATTCTGCTCAACAAGCAGAACCGTTGTTCCACTCTCACTTACTTCTTTGATAATATCAAAGATCTCATTTACAAAGATCGGTGACAGCCCCATCGAAGGCTCATCCATCAGAATGATCTTCGGTTTGCTCATCAGCGCACGTCCCATTGCGAGCATCTGCTGCTCTCCACCGGAGAGTGTACCTGCACGCTGTCCTGTACGTTCTTTCAGACGAGGAAATCTTTTGTATACCATTTCCAGGCTCTGAGCGATCTCGTTCTTGTCTTTTCTTGTATAAGCACCCATCAGAAGATTCTCATATACAGACATATCTGCAAATACACGACGTCCTTCCGGCACATGAGCCATACCCATCTCAACGATCTTATGTGCCGGTATTTTGGTAAGATTTTTACCTTCGTAAATAATACTTCCTGCTTTTGCCGGGATGATTCCGGTCAGTGTCTGTAAGGTCGTGGTCTTACCAGCACCGTTTGCACCGATCAGTGCAATAACTTCTCCCTGTTCTACATGAAAGGAAATTCCCTTCAATGCCTGAATCACGCCATAATAAACCTGGAGATCTTTTACTTCCAACATTGACATTTGATCTTCCTCCTTATTCTCCCAGATATGCGGTGATAACAGCCGGATCCTTCAGAACTTTGGATGTCTCACCCTGCGCAAGCACCTGTCCGAAGTTCAGTACGGTTACCTCTTCACAGATACCTCCAACCAGTTTCATATCATGCTCGATCAGAAGAATGGTCATATCAAAATGTTTCTGTACAAAACGGATGGTATCCATCAGTTCCTGTGTTTCATTCGGGTTCATACCTGCTGCCGGCTCATCCAGAAGAAGAAGCTTCGGATTGGTAGCCAGTGCCCTGGCGATCTCGAGCTTACGCTGCTTACCATATGGAAGGTTTCCTGCAAGTGTATCGGCTTCTTTGTCGAGGTCAAATACCTTAAGGATCTCCATTGCTTTTTCGTTCATTTCTTTTTCTACTTTGTGATATTTCGGAAGTCTTAAGATTCCGGTCAGTGTAGAATAAGAATGATGATTGTGAAGTCCGACCTTAACATTGTCAAGAACCGGCATATCCTTAAACAGACGGATGTTCTGGAAAGTACGTGCGATACCTGCTTTGTTGATCTCGATCGTACTCTTTCCTGTGATATCCTGTCCGTCAAGCTTGATGATACCTTCTGTCGGTTTGTACACACCTGTAAGAAGGTTGAAAATTGTTGTTTTACCGGCACCGTTCGGTCCGATCAGACCATACAGCTGACCTTTTTCGATGGATACGTTAAATCCGTCAACCGCACGAAGACCGCCGAACTGGATAGCCAGATGATTTACCTCTAACATTGCCATAGTTAAGCTGCCTCCTTTTTGTTCTTAGTGCCTCTGATTTTTTCCATGGTACGAGCTCTCCAGTTTCTTGCTGCCGGTGCCCAGTTAAAGAGCATCATAACGATCAGGACAATCGCATAGATCAGCATACGGTAGTTTGCAAATCCACGGAGAAGTTCCGGAAGTGCATAGAGAATGATCGTTGCGATCATAGAACCTCTTAAGTTTCCGATTCCACCAAGCACGACATATACCAGAATCAGGATAGACATATTGTAGTCAAATCCGGATACCTTTAACATAGAAAGGTTATGTGCATACAGTACGCCTGCAACACCTGCAAGAGCTGCTGAAATAGTAAATGCAAGAAGTTTGAACTTCGTCACATCAATACCTACAGATTCTGCCGCAATACGGTTATCTCTGGTTGCCATGATCGCACGTCCGCTTCTAGAGTTTACCAGGTTCTGTACGATAAACAGCGTAAGCAATACCAGAATGATTCCGATCGGGAAGAAATAATGCTTTACGTCTTTATAAAGAGCACCTGTTCCTGAAATACCAAGTGCACCTTTGAGGATCTGTTTGCCGCCTGCTGCAAGCTTGAGATTTGCAGAACTTGTTGCAACATGAAGTCCGTTTTCATCAAAACCGACATACAGGATATTGATCAGGTTTTTGATAATCTCGCCGAATGCCAGCGTTACGATTGCGAGGTAGTCACCACGAAGGCGAAGTACCGGGATACCGATGATCACACCAAACACTGCTGCTACTGCTGCACCGATCAGAATTGCAAGGATAAATCTCGGCACCTGCGGGATATCACTTGCAATGTGAGAAAATAATGCACTGGAATATGCACCAACGCACATGAATCCTGCATGGCCAAGGCTCAGCTCACCGGAAAAACCTACAACCAGGTTCAGAGAGATTGCCGCAATCGTATAAACGCAAAGCGGAACCAGCAGACCTGTAAGAAGTCTTGAGAGGTTTCCTGTTCCGGAAAGGATCTCTACGATCACAAAAATTGCGATTACAATTCCATAGTTGATAAAATTGTTTTTTGTTGTTTTGTTCATTGTTTTTTTCATTCTGACCACCCCTTATACTTTCTCCTGGATGTTCTTTCCGAACAGTCCGGTAGGTTTTACAAGAAGTACCACGATCAGAACCGCAAAACAGATCGCATCTGCAACCTGAGAAGAGATATAGGCTTTACCGAAGATCTCGATCACGCCGAGAAGAATACCGCCGACCATGGCTCCCGGAATGGATCCGATACCACCAAATACGGCTGCTACGAATGCCTTAATACCAGGCATGGCGCCTGTATATGGAGTCAGTGTCGGGTAGGTCTGACAGAGAAGAAGTCCGGCAATTGCTGCAAGTCCGGAACCGATTGCAAATGTCATCGAAATTGTCGCATTGACATTGACACCCATGAGCTGTGCTGCGTCACGGTCTTCAGAAACGGCCTGCATGGCACGTCCTGGTTTTGTCTTCTGTACAAAAAGCATCAGACCGGCCATAATCACAATACAACTCAGGATTGTTACGATCGTAATTCCCTTAATAACAAGCTGTCCGTCAAATAAAGACACCGACGGTACATCAATAACAGTTACAAAACTCTTGGCATCTGCACCGAAAATCAAAAGTGCCAGATTCTGAAGCAAATAGCTGACACCAATCGCTGTGATCAGTACAGCCAGGTTGGATGACGCCTTACGAAGCGGGCTGTACGCTACTTTCTCGATCACCATACCAAGAACGGTACAGAAGATTACAGAAAGTGCAACAGCCAGCACCGGAGACATGCCTCCTCTGGTAACAGCGGTAAGGATCACATATGCACCGACCATGATGACATCACCATGAGCGAAGTTCAGCATTTTAGCGATACCGTATACCATTGTATACCCCAGGGCAATGATCGCATAGATACTGCCCAGGCTGATTCCATCTTTTAAATAGGATAAAAAACTCATAATGCACCTCTTTAAATAGTTGTCATATTAGCTCAAGAAAGGGGAACGGCCCTGTGATAACAGGCAACCGTCCCCCGTCCTCTGATTACATTATTTTAATCTGATTATTCCATTTCTACGTAAGCGCCGTCCTGGATTTCGAAAGCTTTTGGCTCTTTATCGCACTCGCCGTCTTCTGTCCATTTTGCTTTACCTGTAAGACCATCAAGCTCTACACTCAGCATTGCCTCAGACATAGCTGCGCTGATGTCTTCGTTGGACATATCCGGTGTGATCTCAGCTGCATCTGCTGCTGCTTTCATTGCATAGATTACATCATATGTATCTGCTGCGAACTGGTTCGGAACCTCATCTTTGTTAGCATCTTCGTATGCTTTAACGAATGCCTGAGATTTCTCATCTTCTGATGTAGCAGAGAATGGTGTCAGAAGCATAACGCCTTCTGCAAGAGATGTATCGAAGTTTTCTACTCCAAGAATACCGTCCATACCGTCTACACCGAATTTCTTAACGTCGTCCATACCTGCATCATGTGCCTGCTGAAGAATCAGAGCATTGTCTGCATAGTAGTTAGGAAGGAACAGAAGTTCTGCGCCGCTGTCTTTGATTTTCTTAAGCTGTACAGAGAAGTCTGTGTTGCTGTCTGCTGTGTATGCTTCATCAGCTACAATTTCCAGACCGTTTTCTTCTGCTGCTGCAACGAACGCATCGTTGATACCTGAGTTGTAGTCTGCGGATGAATCATAGAGAACTGCTACCTTTGTAGCAAGACTATGCTCACCGATGTACTGTGCAGATTTTGTTCCCTGTGCAGGGTCTGTGAAGCACATACGGAATTCGTTGCTTCCTGCTGTGATACTGTCCACTGCTGTTGCAGATGGTGTAAACATGAATGTGCTTTCTGCTGCTTCTGCTCCGACTGCAATACAGGAACCGGATGTTACAGTTCCGCAAAGCATCTGCATTCCTTTGTCAAGAAGGTCATTGTATGCATTTACTGCCTTCTCCGGGTCAGCCTGATCATCACCTGCGTCAAGAATTTCTACGTTGTATCCGTTGAATCCACCGTTTGCGTTGATTTCTTCTGCTGCAACCTGTGCTGCGTGGTATACACCAAGACCATACTGTGCGTTGTCACCTGTCATAGGTCCGATTACACCGATCTTGAATGTCTCCGCATCATCCGCAAATACAGCCGTCGGCATCATTGCTGCTGTCATAGCTACTGCTGCTGTTACAGCAAGTACTTTTTTCATATTTTTCATAATAAGATCCTCCTATCTTATACTTCAGCTAGCTTTACTTTCATTTGCTAAAGCTTTAATGTAGTTGATTATAGCATTCACTTATCACGATTGCAAGCAGAAATTTTAGATTTATTTAATATTTTGTGTTTTTCTCGAGAACTCTTGTTGTCCTCAAACGGACATTAGGTTCAAAAAAAGACCGTGGTTCAATAAAGAACTCCACGGTCTCCATAATTTTACAACTTATGCTACTGCTTTTTTAGCGATTTCAGCAAGTGCTGCAAATCCTTCTGCGTCGTTTACTGCAAGTTCAGCAAGCATCTTTCTGTTGATGTCGATGTTTGCAACTTTCAGACCATGCATCATTTTGCTGTAGGAAAGTCCATTCATTCTTGCAGCTGCGTTGATACGAGCGATCCAAAGCTGTCTGAACTGACGTTTTTTCTGTTTACGTCCTGCATAGGAGCTTGCAAGTGCTCTCATTACAGACTGTTTTGCTACTCTATACTGTTTGGAACGAGCTCCTCTGTAGCCCTTTGCCAGTTTTAATGTACGGTTATGTCTTTTCTTTGCGTTTAATCCGCCTTTAATTCTTGCCATTTCTTATTTCCTCCTGTTCGTCTTCCAATATCATCTGCTGCTTATTATTATAAATAAGGCAGTGCTTTCTTAATGTTCTTAAGGTTTGTAGAATCAACAACAGTAGCTTTTCTCAGATTTCTCTTTCTCTTCTGAGATTTCTTTGTTAAGATATGGCTCTTATAAGCTTTATTTCTCATGATTTTTCCGGTTCCGGTTTTTTTGAAACGTTTTGCTGCTGCTCTACAAGTTTTAATCTTAGGCATAATTATTTCCTCCTTAATTCGTGGTACTGTTTTTTATTTCTTATTATCAAGAACACGTGCCAAAACACGCTGTCTGTGATAACTGCTTAACGCTTTTCGCTGAGAAACATTGTCATGCTTCTGCCTTCAATCTTAGGGGCTTTCTCAACAACTGCCACATCTGCAAGATGTTCTGCAAAATCATCAAGTACATGTTTGCTGCTTGCCATATGTGCCATTTCTCTTCCACGGAAACGTAATGTAACCTTAACACGGTCTCCTTTAGAAAGAAATTTTCTTGCTGCATTGACCTTCGTCTTCAGGTCATTGGTATCAATGTTTGGAGAAAGACGTACTTCCTTGATGTCAATTGTCTTCTGTTTTTTCTTAGCTTCTTTTTCCTTACGGGAGAGCTCATAACGATACTTGCCGTAGTCGATAATTTTACAAACCGGCGGCTTTGCCTGCGGTGCGATTTTAACAAGATCAAGTCCGGCTTCCTGAGCCTTTGCAAATGCTTCTCTTGAAGAAACGATTCCAAGCTGTGCTCCATCCGGTCCGATCAAACGTACCTCTTTGTCTCTGATCTGTTCGTTAATCATTAAATTGCTAATTGTAGTACACCTCCATACATTTAAATAAATGATAAACCTGAATCTCTCAGCTACTGTATAGGAACAGTAACTCCACCCTGTCTTATGAAAACAAAAAAGAGTATGGACAGTTTCCACACTCTGCTATATCCAGGGATAACCAAATGAAATCTCTTTTTCATTTTTATCTCTGTGCATTCCCCGATCTCTGTAGATCAGCCTGCTGCGATATATCAACCTGAGTCGCATTATATGCGCTGAGGTGAGAGTGAAACTCTGCTTTGTTTTCCACGTACTTTAAAAAGATATCATGTCTTTTATATAATGTCAAGTTATTTTTTATACATATTTTTATTTTTTCAGCGCATACTATTCCTGCATGACGTTTGCTGTTATGCATAATCATATCATTATATAAGAAGGAGGCTTCTATTATGACAATTCTGAAATGTAGTGCCACAAAATGTCTTTACAATGAAAATGAGCTCTGTTCCAGAGGCGATATTGAGATTACAGGAGATAATGCTCATCGTGCAGATGAAACAAACTGTGGAAGTTTTCGTGACCGCGCGACTGCCGGTATGACAAACAGCAAAGCTCATCACTGCGGCTGTGAAAAAATCAACATCGACTGTAAAGCTCAGGAATGTACCTATAACGATCAGCGCAAATGTACGGCTTCTGCCATTGATGTGGCCGGATGCAGCACAGACGGATGTAACGAAACAAAATGTAATACCTTCTCCTGCAAATGCTGATCCTGACACTCAAAAAGACGCTGCATCAAACAGCGTCTTTTTTATGTCTGAATCATTCAGTTTCTGATCCTGTCGCTTCCTATCTGTTTCTCAGGAAATCCGGAATCTGGATATCTTTCTTCTGTACTGTGCTGGTCGGAACTTTGCCTGTATAAGAACCATTGTTCATAGTCGGCAGACTGAAGCTTGGCATGGACATTGTACTGGAAGACGGTGCAGATGTACCTGCTGCCGGTTTACGTACACCAAATGGTGTTGTATTGCTTCTTGTACCAAATGGAGTGGTCTTTGCAGCTGTATCGGATAATCCGGTTGCAATAACTGTGATCTTAGCATAGTCTGCAACAGAATCATCATACATAGCACCAAAGATGATGTTTGTATCTTCACCTGTCAGCTCCTGTACATAGCTTGCTGCATCATTTGCATCCATAAGAGAAATATCTCCGGAAATATTGATGATCACATGAGTAGCACCTTTGATGGTTGTCTCAAGCAGCGGAGAGGATACAGCCTGCTGAACAGCTTCCATAGCCTTGTCATCTCCTCTGGCCTCACCAATACCGATATGTGCGATTCCTTTATCTGTCATAACTGTCTGAACATCCGCGAAGTCAAGGTTGATCAGTGCCGGCAGATTGATCAGGTCTGTAATTCCCTGGACAGCCTGCTGCAGAACCTCGTCAGCTTTGCGAAGTGCTTCCGGCATAGTTGTACGACGGTCTACGATCTCGAGCAGTTTATCGTTCGGGATAACGATCAATGTATCAACAGCTTTCTTCAGATTCTCGATTCCTGTAAGAGCATTGTTCATACGTGTTTTTGCTTCAAAACGGAAAGGTTTTGTTACAACGCCAACGGTCAGGATTCCCATTTCCTTAGCTGCTGCTGCAATAACAGGAGCTGCACCTGTACCGGTACCACCACCCATTCCACAGGTAACAAATACCATGTCAGCACCTTCGATCAACTGTTTTACTTCTTCTATGCTCTCTTCAGCGGCCTTCTGACCAACTTCCGGCTGTGCACCGGCGCCAAGGCCTTTTGTAATCTTTTCACCAATCTGAAGTACTGTTGGAGCTTTGCAAAGTGTCAGGGCCTGTTTATCAGTATTTACACCAACAAACTCAACTCCTCCGATGGCTTCTTCCACCATTCTGTTAACTGCATTATTACCAGCCCCGCCTACACCGATTACAATAATCTTTGCAGAGGACTCAGCTTCATTTGACATAATCTCTAACAATGTACTTCCTCCTTTATTTACCTGATATCAGCGTATCAGGCTGCATATAGATATATCATATATTTTTTTTTCGAATTAATCAACTACTATTTTTGTTTTTTTATACTTTTTTCACTATTATTCGCCATTTCCATCACTCATAAGATTCCTCATCTGTATCTCCCTGATCCCAGCCATCCGACTCTTCATCACTGTAGCTCTCAGTATCTTCATCCGAGGAATCTGTATTCGTATCAGAACTGTCTTCTTCTGAATCTTCCTCTGAAGTATCACCTGAAGAAGTGCCGTCATTATCCGGCATAGGTCCCACGTAGTTGCCATCTTTGTCATACTCGCTGACACCATCAAAGCCACCGGATTCATTATATCCGCCTGTCCAGTCTCCAAAGCTGTCCAGAAGTTCCTGCGTCGGCTCCGATCCAACATAGTTCAGATTTTCATCATATTCACCGGAACCTGTATAATCGCCTTCTTCGTCATAACCGCCTACCCAGTTTTCTTTTGCATAATCAAGTGCCGTCTTTGGTTTTGCTCCTACATAATTGCCATTTTCATCGTATTCACCATCACCGGTATAATCACCATTTTCATCATAACCTCCGGTCCAGTTCTCTGCAGTTACTTCCTCTTCCTCTTTTTCAAAAGTCACTGTTTTAGAACTTTCTGTGATATTCTCCATATGAAGGATCCCCTTCTCACCTGTAATCTGTGGAAGAATCGCAACCATTCTGGACATTTTATCTTCCAGATATTTATCTTTTCCAAGTTTTACCGTGATGTCTCCATAAATAAGGTCTATGGTGGAATCATCCTCCAGCTGGATATAATCTGGCTGGAGATCATTTTTTGCAAAAATCGTAGAAAGTGCAACCGCAGTATTTAGAACAGCATCCTTAATCGGAAGTTTTTCATTCATAACAACTTTTTTTACCTGAATACCCTCAAAATAGGGGACAGACTCATCCCTGGTCTTGTCGCCTTCTACAAACATTCCATTTCGATCAAAATACACATAGCTGTCAAGATATGGGATACAACCCACTACACTTTTCTCACGGACACTGATCACGATCGAGTTCCGACCGGATCTACTGACGGAATATCCTTCAATATATGGCACACCCTGCACATTATTTTTTGAACACGTGATCGGTGCCAGAACAGAATTAGAAGAAAAAGCTCCTGTAAGAACCATTTCCTTCAGTTCTTCTTTTGTATAGTGGTTACTTTCCATCACTTCCACCTTTGACACATGAAAAAAAGCAAAGAAAAAAATAATCCCGGCCAGAACAGCAACAGCAGCAGCTCCTCCGACCAGTTTCGCCTGTTTTTTTGTTATTTTAAATTTCCTGTAATTGGATGTTCTCATAAAAAACTAATACCTGTATCCTCTGAACTCATATTAACTCAAACCGATAAGATATCCTCCATATAGATTTCTGCCTGAAGGTACCTCAAATCTCTGCAAATGTCTTCATACCCTCTTCGGATAAAAGGAACACCCTCTATCACAGATTCTCCATCTGCTGCAAGAGCCGCAATCACTAGCGCTGCTCCACCTCTCAGTTCCTCTGCCCGCAGCCTGCATCCCTTTAATCTGCTTCCACAAATTTTTACTTCGCTTCCCCTGACTTCTATGTGTGCCCCCATTTTTGTAAGTTCACTGCATATCTTAAACCGGTTCTCAAATATATTCTCCCTTATACGGCTTATTCCCGGAACTGTAGTCAGTACTGCCAGCAGTGGTGACTGAAGATCTGTCGGGAATCCCGGATAAGCTTCTGTTTCCAGAAACGGAACCGAAAATTGTATTCCGGCTCCATTCGCTATTAGTTTACCACTCTTCCATTCATATTGTCCACCCATTTTCCGATATACTTCAAGGAACGCCTCCATTTCTCCCTCAGGTGCATTCTCCACAGTCACTGATCCACGCGAAGCTGCAGCCGCGCAAAGATATGTTCCCGTAACGATCCGGTCTGCCGGTATCAGCATCTCTGTCCCGTAAAGAGAGGTCACTCCCTGAACCCGGATGCACCCTTCTTTCTCATGAAAGATCCGTGCTCCCATCTTTTGCAGAAATCTGCAAAGCCATGTAATCTCAGGTTCTCTTGCACAATTTCTGAGTACGGTCTCTCCTTCAGCCAGAACAGCTGCAAGCAGTGCCTGTTCCGTGGCCCCTACACTTCTGTCAGGAAAATTTATCTCCTGCCCTTTCAGTTTTTTGCAATCTGCCTGAATTTTTCCGTTTTTTTCTGAAATTATCGCACCCAGACTTTTCAGCGCATACAGATGAAGATCTATCGGACGTTTTCCGATCACGCAGCCGCCCGGATAACCGATCACACCTCTTTGGTTTCTGCCGAGAAGTGCTCCCAGCAGAATCACAGAACAACGCATTCTTCCTGTATATTCCGAGGCAATTTCCCTTCCACAGACTTTGCTGCAGTCAAGATACAGATCATGGCCCTTCCACCAGGTAACGACTCCCAGAATGTGAAGGATTTCTTCCATATAACAGACATCAAGAATACGCGGACAGCCTCTCAGAACACAGATTTCCCTCTGAAGCAGTGATGCAGCCATGATCGGAAGTACTGTATTTTTTGATCCCTGCACAGTTATGCTGCCCTTAAGACAGTTTCCCCCAATCACGTGAATTTCATCCAAATGATCCACTCCCACAGAGTCTCTTACAGTTAATATATGCAAAGACCAGACTTCCGTCACAGAAGTCTGGTCTTATATTACAATGCTCTTACATATTCTTTGAACATGTCTCCACGCTGTTCATAATTATCAAACTGTCCCCAGCTTGCACATGCCGGTGAAAGAAGTACCGCATCACCAGGATTGGCTTTTTCGGCACATATCTTTACTGCCTCCTCAAGATTTTCACAGAGAATGCATGGGCAGACACCAAGACGTTCTGCCGCCTCTTTGATCTTGTCACGCGTCTGGCCGATCAGCACCAGATATCTTACCTTCCCGTCAAAAGAATTCAGCCACTCATCATAACTGGAACCTTTGTCGTAACCACCACCGATCAGGATCGTCGGACGGTTCATTGCCTGGATTCCTTTTATTGCTGCATCAGGATTGGTTCCCTTGGAATCATTATAATATGCAACACCATTTTTCTCCATGACATATTCAATGCGGTGTTCTACTGCTGTGAACGCACAGATGCTCTTACGGATATTTTCCACAGACACACCTGCATAATATGCCATTGCAGATGCCGCCATAACATTCTCAAAATTGTGTTGTCCGAGAAGTTTCAGTTCTCCTGTATGTACCAGAGGGATTTCTTCGTCTGCTGTTTTCAGTACGATCAGATCTCCATCCAGATAAATACCCTCGTCCAGTTTTCTCACGCTTGAAAAATACACAGTTTTCGGAACAATGTGTCTGCCAAACTCACGAAGCACTTCATCTTCATAGTTCAGGATACAGTAATCCTCTGCTGTCTGATTTTTGACGATCAGTTCTTTGACGCGGATATATTCTTCCATCGTATGGTGTCTGTTCAGATGGTCTTCCGTAATATTCAGGATTGCACTTACCTTCGGTGCAAACTCTTCGATTGTTTCCAGCTGGAAACTGCTGATCTCGGCCACTGTTGTGGAGCTATCTTTCATTTCCAGTGCCTTTGATGTATATGGAGTTCCAATATTTCCTACTACAAAAACAGAATCTTCTGCATCACTCATAATCTTTCCCAGAAGAGCTGTTGTAGTTGTTTTGCCATTTGTTCCTGTAATTGCCAGTACTCTTCCCTTGCCGGTACGATACGCAAGTTCTACCTCACCCCATACCGGAAGTCCCTGTTCATAAAAGCTCTTTACAAGCGGAATATCCGTCGGTACACCAGGACTCAACACTGCCAGATCCAGTCTCTTCTGCACTTCTTCTGGAAGTTCTCCTGCATATACTTCAATATTGTTGCAATCTGGAACTTTTTTTATTACAGTCTCTTTATCAAGATCTTTATTTCCATCATAAATGACAGGTTGCGCCCCTACTTTCGCCAGAAGCTCTGCTGCACCGATTCCACTTTTTCCGGAACCAAATACAAGCACTTTTTTCCCCTGTAAATTCATTTTAATTTCCTCCTTATTACCTATGAGCAAGCTCATGTGGATTTTGACCTTTTTGTCCGGACATCTTATAACGCCAGAAGTGCGATCAGGCACATAACAGCAGTAATTACAGAAAATACTGCTACAACTCTTGTTTCTGACCATCCACACAGTTCAAAATGATGATGGATTGGCGCCATTTTAAAGATACGTTTGCCATGAGTGGCTTTAAAATAAGTTACCTGAATCATTACCGACAGTACTTCAATCAGGTAAATCAACCCTACAATCGCTATAAAAAACGGCATCTGCAGCATATAAGCCGTCGATGCGACAAAGCCCCCAAGCGCAAGAGAACCTGTATCCCCCATAAACACACTCGCCGGATATACATTGAACAACAAAAATCCAAGCAACGCGCCCACGACTGCACAAGTAATCGGTTCAATCCCGCTTTTTGTTCCAATTGCCACAACTGTAAAAAACGTTGCCACCAAAACCGTCACACTGGATGCAAGACCATCCAGTCCGTCTGTGAAATTCACTCCATTGACCGTTCCAATCACTACAACAAACAAAAGCGGAAGCGCAAAAATTCCCCAATCCAAATATTTTCCTTCCGAAAACGGAATCAGCCATGTGAGCGGCACATCTGTAAACCGAACAATATAATAAGCAAATATTCCCGTCACCAAAATCTGCAGTGCCATTTTCTGCTTTGGATACAGTCCGTCAGACCGTCTCATCACAACTTTCAAATAATCATCTAAAAATCCAATCA
>OLRZ01000337.1_pt1 | contig 41073 bp, 43 predicted proteins | sample 1671931 | NCBI WGS metagenome assembly OLRZ01 (sample SAMEA3136627, study PRJEB25190) | human gut metagenome | reverse complement strand
GATATTTGATACGAGGCAAAAGACCATGCGTAGTAGTTAGTAATGACTATAATAATGCGTTTTGCTCTTTAATTACTGTTATTCCCTTGACTACTAGGGTGCATGATTTACCGCAGCACAAAACATTAAATATACTCGGTAAGACTAATTATATTTTACCTGAGCAAATTATGACGGTAGAAAAAATAAAAGCACAGGATCTAATGATACATTTATTCGATATGAGGCAAGTACAAGAAGCGATGAGAATTCAGTTTAATTTGTAGTAAGAGGTGGAAAAATGGGAACATATTATAGAAAGTTGCAAACGGTTAAACATGCATTGCAATACTATATTACTAGATCCGGCGCAAGTGAAAAGGATTTAGTAAGAGAAAAAAATTTATTGAAAACAATTGAGGAAGAGGTAGAAAGCTTTGAAGAAAAGCACCACATTCCCAAGAAAGAGCAAAGAAAATAAATAGAAAAAAAGATTAAGAAATGTTAAGATTAAATTCATAAGGGACAGATAGCAATTCAGAGGAAAAGAAATGCAAGAATCTAAATACCAAATCATTCATTGGAAAACGTGGAAAGATACAAAAAGGCTTTTGGAAGAAACACGAGATCAGTTAAAAGATGATAGGAAAGCAATTACTTATTCTAATGAAATGCCGGGCACTAATCATATGAGTGTCATTTCAAGATATAATAAGATTCTTGAAAGAGTAGAAACGTATGATGATTATATCTATGCTTATAAAGTTGTAATTGAAAGATTAGAAAACTGTATAGCAACATTACTTAATCAAGAGCAAAGAAAAGCAGTTATTATTTATGCAAATAATCCAGGAAAAGGAGAAAGTTTGATACGTGAGCAGGAAGCACTTAAATATGGCTTCTCACGGGCAAAGTTCTATGAGCTTATAAATCAATCATTTAATATATTAGATATGGTCTTAGACCTTAAAACAGTCCAAAAAACGAATTCTGGACTAATTCAAGACTAAATTGTCAAAAAAACGTGATATATTATTAATGTGGTGTAAGCCATAAGAGAACACCCTTTTTCAAATTTCAAAAAGAGATCATAATTGGTCTCTTTTTATTTTTATCAAAATAATATCGCAGGATAGTGAAATGGCATCACGCCAGCCTCCTTAGCTGGTATTACAGGTTCGACACCTGTTCCTGCAACCAATAGAAATTATTAGGAGGTGTGTCAAGGAATAAAAAACATAAAGTATTTGCGGATGAATACCTGATTGATATGAATGGCACACGTGCCTATTTAGTAGCATATCCAAACGCTAAGACCAATTCGGCATCGGCAAGAGCAAATTCACTTTTAAAACGAGAGGATATTAGAAAATATATCGATGAAGAACTTGAAAGGATGCACAATGAAAGAACCGCATCCGCACAAGAAGTCATTGAATATCTAACATCAGTAATGCGTGGCAAAAGTGAATCGAGTGTACTTGCTGGATGTGGTGATGGTTGCGAAGAGGTCATTGTTAAGCCACCTGATGAAAGAGAAAAACTAAAGGCTGCTGAACTTCTTGGTAAACGATATGGAATATTTACTGAAAAGGTAGATGTTAATAACGAAAGTGAAGAAAAGAAACAGCAATCAATCTCTAATATTGAAGCATTGGTTAAACAAATGATTCCAGTAGATGAGGATGATGTAAGTGACTAACTTAGTTTTATCGCCTAAATTTAGAGATTTTCTTACATGTATATGTGAAAGAGAATATTTAGAAGGAACAACTGCCGCAGGTAAAACAACAGTAGGCATTCCTAAATTTATGTTGAGAGTGGCCATGTCGGATAAAAAGGATCATGTTATTGCTGGTGCAGATTTAGGAACAGTTGAAAAGAACATTATCAATAGCGAAATGGGATTGCTTAATCAATTTGAAGGTGTGACTGAATATTATAGCAATGGTAAAGGGAAGATAAGACTTCCTCACATTGAGTATTCAACAGCAAAAGGAACTAAAGTCATTTATGTTTGTGGTTATGATAACAAAACCAAATGGAAAAAGGTCTTAGGTTCTCAAATGGGATGCGTATTTATTGATGAAGTAAACATTGCGGACATGGAATTCTTACGAGAAATAACCCATAGATGCGATTATATGATGACTACATCAAATCCGGATGATCCTGATTTGCCTATTTATAAAGAGTTTATCAATAAAAGTAGACCATTAAAGAAATATATCAAGGATTATCCAAAAGAACTATTAGAGCAATTAAATGAACCACCTGTTAAACTGTGGGTTCATTGGTACTTTACTTTCTATGACAATGCATCATTGACTAAAGAAGCTATTCAAAAGAAGATTGATGCAGTGCCAGAGGGTACAAAAATGTACAAGAACAAGATACAAGGTTTAAGAGGCAGAGCAACAGGACTTGTATTTAACTTGCTTGATAGACACATTATTACTGCTAATCGAGCAAAAGAATTTAATTATGTACAGTTCAGTTGTGGTGTCGATACATCCTATTCAAGGTTAAGCGATGATAAAATTGCTTTTATTTTTACTGGAATAACTGATACAAGAAAGAAAATAACACTTGCCGAAGAGGTCTATAACAATAGAGATTTAGAGCATGAGGGTAAAAATCCTATTGCCCCTAGTGATGTGCCTCCGCTTTTAATTGCATTTCTAGAAAGAAATAGAAAGAGATGGGTAGCAAATGGAGATGCATTCGCAAGGGATGTCTTTATTGATAGTGCCGACCAGGCAACCATGAATGAATTAATTAAGTATAACAATGAAGTAGGTTCGATTTATGATTTTTATAACGCATGGAAAAAATTAACAATCATTGATCGTATTGCCATGCAACAAGGATGGATGAAAGATGATGATTATTTGATTGTTGATGAGTGTGTTGAAAACATTCATGAATTGAATACTTACTCTTGGAAAGAAGATAAAGCGGAACCCGAAGATGCAAACGACCACACAATCAATGCGGATCAGTATTCTTGGATTCCATACAAACATTTGATAGGAGGAATGGATAAAGGGGATTAACAGACAAAATTAAAAGCAAATTAAGAAGCTGGCTGATGTTAGATAAAAATGCCAATCCTTCTACTATTCGAGTCCTTGAAACAATGGACCATGAAACAAACTGCTTTAAAAATAGTATTTGGTATAGAGGAGAGGCGAGTGAGCTTCATCAATTCTATACACAGTATGATGATATGATGGGGAATGTTCGCTTTTGGCAATCAGAATCATCTAATATGGTTGATTTTAGAAAGATTCATAGCGGATTACCTGGATTAATCATTGATACTCTAGCGGATATTACATTTAGCGATGTTGGAGAGTTTGAATTTAACAATGATGAAGCAAAAGAAATATGGGAAGAAATTGAAAAAGAACTTCCTAAAAAATTCTTTAAAAATGCCTTTAAAAAAGCAATGGTTTTAGGAGATGGAGCAATTCGTTTTGTTTATCATCCAAACGAAAGTAAATATCCAATAGCTGAATTTTATCCAGCAAACAGAGTTGATTTTGTTTATAGACACGGAAAGATAAACAAGATCATATTTAAAATTCCTTATCTCATCGATGATAGTGAATTTACTTTACATGAAATTCATACTGAATATGGATATTCATACATGCTAACAAATGATGTAGGAAAACGAGTTTCTGTTATGGATTATCCTGAATTTAGAGGGCTTAAATCTTTTAAAAAGAGTGAAAAAGGATTTATGTGTGTTCCTGTTATTCTTGGTGAGTCATCAAAATATGAGGGACGTGGTAAATCTTTATTTGATGGCAAGGATGATAGCTTTGATGCTTTCGATGAAGCATATAGCCAAATCATTGAAGCATCAAGAGACAACCGTACTAAACAGTACATTCCAGAGCAAATGATTCCTAAAAATCCCGAAACAGGTGAAACATTAAAGTCTAATCCCTTTGATGGAAGATTTATCAAAGTAAAAGGAGTTACTGGTACAGAAGGTGCATCACCAACAATTGATGTAGAAAATCCTGAAATGGATTATGAAGGATTGATGATGGCATATACAACTACTCTAGACGTTTGCTTACAAGGTTTGATTTCTCCAAGTACATTAGGTATTGATGTTAAGAAACTAGACAATGCCGAAGCGCAAAGAGAAAAAGAAAAAGCAACTCTTTATACGAGAAGTAGAATCATTGAAGTAGCTGAAAAAGTGATCCCTCAAGTCGTTGCGGTTGCTTTAGAGTTATATGATTTAGCAAGCGAAAGACCAAAACAGGAATATGAAGTAAATGTTCAATTTGGTGAATATGCAAATCCTAGCTTTGAAGCGACAGTTGAAACGATTGGTAAAGCTAAGTCATATAAAATCATGTCAAATGAAAGAGTCGTTGATGAATTATATGGCGATACGATGGATGAGGATGAAAAGAAAAAAGAAATTGAACGATTGAACGCTATGGATGGCTATGAAGTAGCTGAACCAATAGCAACTTCTTTTGATGATATTGGTAATTACTGATGGATGAAAAAGAAGAAAAGAAAAAAGAGAATGATCCTTATTCTTTGAAAAGAATCTATGAGAACATGGAACTTGAGCTCATCGACTCTTTTTATCGTAATTTAAAAAGACATGCCAAAGAAGAAAAAGATTTAGGATTTTCATGGGAAATGTGGCAAAGTGCTACATTGAGAAATCTTGAAAAGTATAGAAAAGAAGTCCTTAAAATTACAAAGTCCTATAGCAAAGAAGTTGAAGATGCTATAAAAGAAGTGCTTGAAAAATCGTATGATCAAGGAGAGGAACATGTTGAAAAAGGTATCAATCTTCCCAAAGATGGAGAAGATGTTGGAAAAGTAAACATGCGACCTCCTGCTGAAAGTCATTTCTTTGGAACAAATAAAAAGAAGTTGAATGCTTTAATTGAAGCAACAACGAATGATTTTAAAAATGCTGATAGAGCAATCTATCGACAAATGGATGATGTCTTTAGACAAGTTATCCATTATACGGAGTTTCAATTATCTGCAGGAGCAATAAGCCTTCAAAAAGCTATTGATATGGCAAGTGAGGATTTTTTGAAAAGAGGAATCAACTGTATAACTTATCAAAATGGTAGACGAGTCAATATTGCTACGTATGCGGAAATGGCTTTAAGAACAGCTAGTCAACGTGCTACTTTTCTTGGAGAGGGCACAAAAAGAGACGAGTACAAAACATATTTGATACTTATATCGGTTCATGCAAATGCTTGTGAGCTTTGTATTCCTTGGCAGGGAGAAATACTTATAGATGATGTTTTTGCTCATCCTAGCAAAGAATACATAGCAAATAACAGCGATTATAAGTTGTTAAGTACCGCTATCAAAGCCGGTTTTCTTCATCCTAACTGTCGACACACCCTAATCAATTATATTGAGGGTGTCACTCGTATACCTAAAAAAGTAGCAAGTGAAAAAGCTCTTGAAAATTATAAGAATGAGCAAATGCAGAGACAGTTAGAAAATAAGATTAGAAAACAAAAGAGAATTGTCAAGGGAACTGTTGATCCTGAAAACAAAAAAGATGAAAGCAGGAAACTAAGAGACTTACAAAGAGAAATGCGTAACTTCTTGATGGAACATCCTGAATTTAAACGTAACAGTTCAAGAGAAAAAGATAGGCTAGGTCCATTAACTGTAGAAGAAAAAGATGATATACTTAAAAATGAAATAAGAAACATCATAAGTATGAAAAAAGCAATTGTGGATTTAGAGCCGAGAAAAATAGAAGGGATTGAAAAATATCTATTTGACAATATGCACGTTAATGTAGAAGATCATCAACGTGGTATTACAAAAAGTGAAGCTCTTGATTGGATAAAAAATGCCAGGGTTTCAGTAACCGTTTGGAAAGGTGAATATGTTAGATATTATGGAAACAAAGGTACAGTTTATGTTAATTTGAAAGAAAAGAAAATTAGAACAGCTTATTCAAATAAAGATTATCGAGATAATGTAAAAAGACTATTGGAGGTGCTTGATAAAAATGGAAGATAAAGAACTTGTATATTGCCCACTATATAAAGAAATGATTGAGCACGATTATTGTTTTGATATTGTGATGAATTGTACAGATGGAGCTCCTGATGATACGATACCAAGTAAAATAAGAAATATAGAAAATTATAAAGAGATATGTGCAAATTGTAAGATTAGAAATGAATATTAAAAGCCGATTTTAAATCGGTTTTTATTTTACTCAAATTTAAGGAAGGAGATTTATATGTCACAAGGTTTAAGACCGCATCACCATGAAGAATACATTGGTCGAAGCGAACAGTATTACAACAAGAAGAAACATCTTTTAGTAAAAAAAGAGCAAAAGATTTGTATGATTTGTGGTCGTGAAAGATATGTAACTGTCAAATGTTATGTACCACCACCAAAAAAAAGTGAATACAAGGGGTGTAAACAAGTAACTAAGTAGAAGTTGCTTTTTATTTTGCCTTTTAAATGTTAGGCATAAAAGAAACATCGTGAGGTTATCAACACCGTATAGCAAAGTTGAGGAGGAAAAGAAAATGGCTGATGAAAAAGAAATTAGCAATGCTTTTGGCAATGATGTAGAAGAAACCAAAGGTAAAGAAACAGTTGATCAAACTGAAAATCAAGTAAAGGATGAAACAAAAGGTAATTCTGATGATGTAAAAGATGAATCAAAGAACGATGATCCTTCAATTGATTCTAAAAATGAGGGAGCCGATACCAAAGGCGAAAATAAAGATGGTAAAGAAAAAATGTATACTCAAGCACAAGTCGATGCAATGATGGCTAGAGCTAGAAAGAAGTATACAAAAGGTTCTGAACAAGTAGCTGAAAATGATGTACCAGGAGAAGAAAAACAAGAAGATGGTACATTAGTTGATGGCGAAGAAAATCCTAATAAAGAAGATGTTAAGGAAGAACCAAGAGATTTATCTACTGGTATTACAGTTGATAAATTAGCAAGAGCCGAATTAAAAGCACAGATGGCTATTGATGGTGTCAATCCATCTAAATTAGTCTATGCATGTAGAATGATTGATGTTGCTGATGTTACGGATGAATCAGGAAACTACAGTGAAGAAATGGCTAAAGCCGCTATTGAAGAACTACTAAAAGTAATGCCTGAATTAAAAGTAACTCAACAACAAGCACAAAATCAATTTTCTTTTGGAGCACCGGAACAGCAAGAACAAAATCCGCTTCAAGAAGAAAAAGATAAAATTAGTGAAATATTTGGAAATATTTAGGAGGAAACAATAAGGTCAGGAGTAACAAACACAGTAAACTATGCAACTCAATTTGAAAGACAATTAGTTCAAAAATATTCAAGAGAATTAATGACAAGTGAGATGACTTCTCAAAAAGGAAAATTCATCAATGCTAATACAGTAAGAGTTCCTTTTATTGAATTAGCAGGGTATAAAGATCATTCGCGTAACGGAGGTTTTAATAGACAATCAGTTAAAAATGATTATCACACATATACATTACAACATGATCGTGATGTTGAATTCTTCGTCGATGAAATGGATGTTGATGAAACAAATTTAGCATTAGCTGCAGCAAATGTAACTAATGAATTTGAAACACAACAAGCTATCCCTGAAACAGATTGTTATAGAATTTCAAAAACATATGCAGAAGTAAAAGAACACGGAGGAACTATCGACAATACAGTTCCAACTACTGAAAACATCTTATCTCTTATCGATAAAGCAAGCGAAAAAATGACAGAAGATGGTGTTCCTTTAGAAGGACGAGTTTTATACGTAACACCATCTGTTGATACAACCTTAAAAAACGCTAAAGAATTACAAAGATATATTAATGTCACAGGGAATGATGGTAGCGTAAAAAGAGCAATTTCAAATTTAGACAATTTGAAAATTAAACCTATCTTATCAGCACGTATGAAAACAAAATATGATTTTAGCGATGGATGTAAACCAGGCGCAACCGCTAAACAAATCAATTTCATCTTATTCCATCCAAGTGCTATCTTTGCGAAAGATAAACACCAATATATCAAATTATGGCCAGAAGGAACTCATACTGCTGGGGATGGATTCTTATATCAAAATCGTAAGTATGGAGATTTATTTGTTTTCAAAAATCGTGTTGAAGGTGTTTATATCAACGCAGAAGCAGAAGACTAGGAGGTATGAGAAATGCTATATGCAATAAATAAGAATAAAGAAGTAGCCATTGAAGAAAAAGATGAACAATCTTATTTATCAAATGGCTATGATATTTATGAAAAGGATAGTGATGGTAAAGTTAAATTAAAAACTGCTTCACCATCTAAAAAAGTGTCATACGAAAAATATCAAGCTTTAGCCGATGAAAAAGAAAAAGTGGTTAAAGAAAATGAAAAGTTAGCCGAAGAGTTAAAAAAGGCTAAAGAAGAAATTAAAAAACTGAAAGAAAAATAGGTGATTAGCATGTATGCTGATTATGAATATTACTCAAAAGAGTATAAAGGTACACTCATAAATGAAAATGAAGAAAATCTTTTAGATGAAGCAAGTGATGATATCGATGATATGGTATTTGGGAGAATTAGAGGTAAAGGATTTGATAATTTAACCGAATATCAGCAAGAACTCATTAGAAAGGCGGTTTGTACACATGCCGATTTCAATAAGAGATATGGAGCATTTATTAATTCTCCTGTCTCTTCTTATTCAATTGGTAAAACATCAATGTCTTTTAATGGGGAAAAAATGAATGGTATTGATACATCATCAAGCGTCATTAAATTATTGAACAGGACAGGATTAACATGCCTAGTGCCATAATTACCTGTCCTTTACCTTTTCCTGATTGGGAATTAGTAGATGATGTGGAAGTCTATCAAACTATAGATACCGAAGACCAAGGGCCTCAAGAAGCTTTGATTTATGACGGTAAATGCAAATACGATGAAACGCAAAAACAGGTATTCAATGCTGATTCAAAGCTTGTTTCATTAAGTGGCAGTATTGTTATCAAAGGAGAAGTAATCGTGCAAGGAAGCGATAAATTTGAGGGTTATGTGAAAGTTAATCGTATCAAAAAGGAAGTCTATTCATTGAGCAAAAACAAAATCATGGGTTCAGTATTTTCTACGGAGATTGAACTTAAATGAGAATAAATGTTTCATTTAAACCAAACCATGAGGCTTCTAAACAATTAACAGAAGCTTGTAATCGTGCAATGGAACGTACGAGTCAAGCTGTTTTGGATGATATCAAAACACGTGCAGTTGTTCCAAAAGATACAGGAGAGTTAGAAAGAAGTGGCTTTGTTGATAAAGTAAATGAAATGGTTTATTCAATCATGTTTTCAACACCTTATGCAAGACGATGGTATTTCAATGTAGATAAAGCTACATTCCAGCAAACTAAAAACATGAACGCTCAAGATCATTGGATGGATTATTACTTGGATGGTGAAGGTCTACAGTGGGTACTTGATACATTTTCTAAATTTCTAAAGGAAGAAAGTAAAGGATTAATAACATGATGACTTTAAAAGAAGTAAAAGATTTTCTTAAAACACAAATAGAAGCAGATAACTGGAAAATAGGAACATATGACAATTCAAAGGATAAAACAATATGTGTTAGAAATCTAACAAGTAATAGAAATACATTAGCATTAGGTGGTTTGAAAAACACATCTACTAGAACTAAAGGAGTTTCTATTGTCGCTCATTGGAATAAGAATCCTGATGAAACTGAAAGAATTTCACAACAAATTCATAATGTTTTTTATGGGCAACATCCATTGATTAATGACAAGCAAGTTGTTTTATGTGAAATGAGAAGTGATGAACCTATTTCTTTAGGAACTGATTCAAGTGGTGTTTATGAGTATGTAATTGAATTATGGATAACTTACAAGGAGGAATAAACAAGGGCAGGTAAAGTAACAAGTGGAGTATTTCCAGTATTTGATATTGAATTTAAAGTAGGCACAAAGGGTTTAACATCACAAGAAGCTGATTTAAAAACCGTTAAGGATATGGAATCATTTTCTATTGCGATTGATGGTAATGTCCAAAACTGGAATCCTATGGACATGAAAGGATGGTCACGTGCTTTAATGACTGGTAAAAAACTTACTATTTCATTAAAAGGTAAAAGAAATGTTGGTGATGATGGTAACGATTATGTTGCTGGTGTAGCATTCAAAGACGGACTTGATTGTTCAACAAAATTTTCAGTTGTTTTCCCAGATGGTTCAACACTTGCAGGAGATTGTGTGTTAGATGTTAAAAATGCATTAGGTGGAGAGTCTCAAGATGTGTCACCATTAGAGTTCGATATTATTTGCGATGGTAAACCAACATATACAGAAGCATCAAAAGCAGCGTAGGAGGAAATTATGGCAAGAAAATATGATATTATCGAGAGATTAAAAGCAAAAAATGAACGTCCTTTTGTAATGGTAGATGAAAATATCAGTTATCAAATTGACACATCAAAAACAAATGTAATGTCAATTATGGCAGTAATTGATGAAATGGGTAAAGATGAAACTTCAATTAAAGAAGATACAAAAATGATGGATAGAATTGTTGAAATGTCTTTAGGAAAAAAAGCGTTAGAATACATCGATTCATTAAATTTAACATTTGATGCCTATTCTTTAATTTTCGATGTCATTATGGCAGCAATTAGAGGTGTAGATTTAGAAGAAGATTCTAATGAAAAAGAAACTCCAAAAAAGTAAATAAGTGGTATGACCTTTTCGATGATTGGGAATTGATTGAATCAAGTTTTGCCATGCAGTATCCAAATAAAGATCTATACGATGACAAAATGGATTGGATTGAATTCACAACATTATTGAATGGTCTAACCGCTGAAACACCACTCGGGAGAATAATTCAAATTCGCTCTGAAGATAACCAGGATATCATTGATAGCTTTACTCAAGGCGAAAGAGAAATATACAATTCGTGGCAAAATAGACAGATGGAATTAAAATATAAAAATAGATCTAAGGAGGAAGTTATGAAAGATATCCAAAATATGTTTAAAGGAATGTTTTCATAACTCCTTTTTTTTATTTTTAAGAGAAAGTAGGTGACATAAGGGCAACAAGCGTAGGTACGATTCAGTTGGATATGGAAGTCAAAAGTGATCTTGATAACGATGTCAGCAATGCTTCTAATAAGATTGCTGATAAGATGAGAGAAAGCTTAAAAGGTTATTCCAATGACTTGTTTAAAGAATTAAGACAAGGGCTTCAAAATTCATTGGATAAAGTTACTGAAACGATAGAAAATTGTTTAAATAAAACAAAAAGTGATATGCAAGCTTATGTAGAAGCAATGAAATCTATTGTTTCAGGTGCAAAATTGGAAATGCCAATCATTAACAATGAAAACGCAATTAAGCCAATGGAAAGTGTTTCTCAAAAAGCGAATGCCATAAGAGGTCCGCCGACTTCTAAAATCAGTATGCCAAGTATTGATTTAAGCGAGAATAAAGAAGTTATCAAAGCACAGATCAATGATACGATTTCTCAAATGTCAATCTTGAATGCAACTATCAAGAATCAAGAGAGTGAGCTTGATACTTTAACAAGTAAGTATGAAAGTGTTAAAGAGGCAATTACTAAAAGAGAAGAAGCAAAGGCTTCTCTTGATGAACAAAAGAAATCGATTGAAGAATTAAAAAATTCTATACAAGATTTTAAAAACAAACCGTTAGAGTTTAGGCTTAATAATCTTGAATTGTTGGATGAGCTAAACAGTAAGCTTGAATCCGCAAAAGAAAAATACAAAGAAATGCAAGATACACTTGCAAGTAAAAAAACAGTAGGTCTTGAGTCTCAATTGGATACAATCGAAAAGAAGATTTTAAGACTTCAAAGTGATATTTCTTCAAACAATGTAAAGAAAGTTGCATTAGAGCAATCAGTAGGTGGATTACAAGAAAAATTTGAACCAGTACAAACTGAACAAAGTATGCCATCGGCAAATGTCGGGAAACTAGATGCAATAAAATCAAAATTATTATCCATTAGACAAGAGGTAAAACGATGTACATCTGATTTTATCAGTTCAGTTCCACTTCTTAATAAAGGTTTAAATTTAGCATATAGCGGAGTTAATAAGTTAAAAAGCGGATTAACAGGTTTAGGAAAAGATGTTGTAGGTGCAACAGGAAAGTTCGCTTTGTTTACATTAGGGTTAAATAAAGCAAAAAACAGCAGTAATGGAGCAGGAAATTCTTTTGGAGGTCTTGTTAAAAGATTTGCCTTATTTAGCGTTATATTTCCTGCAGTATCAAAAGCTGTTACTTCACTTGCAACAACGCTTTGGAATACATTAAAGACAAACAAACAGTTTGTAAGCAGTTTGAATCAAATTCAATCGAATTTGAATACTGCGTTTACACCAATTTATCAAGCAATTATGCCTATGTTGAATGCACTTATGAGTGCTTTAGCAAAATTAACAGGCTACATTGCTTCTTTTATTTCAACTCTTTTTGGTAAGTCTATAGGACAAACTAAAAAGGCAACTGCAAGTATCATTAGTGCAAGAGATGCTTTAACAAGCACAGGTAAATCAGCAAAAGATACAGCTAAAAAAGTTAAGGAAGCCACAAAATCATTGATGGGATTTGATGAAATCAACAATCTCAACAAGAACAAAAACAATGATTCAAGTGGCTCAGGCGGTGGCGGAAGTGTTTATACACCATCAAATCTTGATAACGGTTCAGTTAATGATTTTGCTAAGAAACTACGTGAAATGTGGAAGAACGGAGACTATTCGGGGATTGGTAAAGCCATTGGTGAAAAAATCAATGATGCGGTATCTTCGTTTACTGATTATATTTCATGGGATCATATTGGTGGAAAGATAACTCAATTTGTAAATGGCTTTTGTGATTTATTCAATTCATTGATTGCAACAATCAATTGGGAAAATGTAGGTAAGATGTTTGGTACTGGTATCAATACTATTGCCAATACACTTTATCTATTGCTCAATGGTATTGACTGGCAAAGAATTGGCCAAGCATTCGCCGAAGGATTGAATGGTCTTGTACACACAGTTGATTGGACCAAACTAGGTGCGACAATAGGAAGCTATTTACAAGCGAGAATTGATGCACTTTATGGATTTGTCACAACTGCTGATTGGGCAGGAATTGGTAAAGGTTTAGCTGATGGAGTTATGGGACTTATCAATCGTGTGGATTGGGATAAGTTCGCACAGTCATTAGCGTTAGGAATTAGCGGAGCAATCAGTACGATTCATAATTTTATTACTAACATTGATTGGTCGTCACTAGGACAAAAGATTGGAAGTAGTATCAATTCATTCTTTAGCAATATAAACTGGGCCGATTTTGGTATGACATTGTCAGATGCAGCTCTTGGGATTCTAAATACATTGAGCAATGCTTTAGCAACAGTTGATTGGTATAAATTAGGTGATGATATTGCTGACTTTATTACCAGCATAGATTGGGCAGGAATAATCGTAGGATTAGGTGCAGTTCTTGTTCAGGCTATTGTAGGATTGGATGTAACATTATTCCATGCATTTTGTAAGATTGTAGGTTCGATGTGGGATGGCTTCTGTCAAGGAGTATCAGATTTCTTTAGTGATCCAGGAGGATTTATTAAAGATAACATCGTTGATCCATTTATAAAATGGTTCAAATCATTGTTTGGTATTCATTCACCATCAACAGTCATGAAAGAACTTGGCCAATATGTAATGCAAGGATTAATCAATGGATTGAAATCAATGCCAATTGTTGGTTCGATTGCAGGGTTAATTGGTGATGGAATTGATTGGATCAAAGGAAAATACGGAGAGTTCAAAGAAAAAGGTAAGACACTTATTGACAAAGTTAAAAATGGAATTTCAAACAATTCAGTTGTTAAAAATATAGGAAGTGTTGTTTCTAATGGTATTAGTGCAATCAAAGATAAGTATGAAGAATTCAAATCTAAAGGTTCTGACTTGATGGGAAAATTCAAAAATGGAATTGACAGTGCAAAAAGTGCTGTTTCAAGTACCGTTTCAAGTGTCATGTCAACAGTATCTTCAAGTATTACAAGCGTTACTTCAAGCGCATATTCTTGGGGTTCTGATATGATGAGTGGTTTTTCTAAAGGTATCAACTCAGCAAAGAATTGGGTAATTGGCGGAGTTAAAAGTGTGGCAAGTTCAGTTAAATCCTTATTGCACTTCTCTCGTCCTGATGAAGGACCATTAAGAGACTATGAAACTTGGATGCCTGACTTTATGGAAGGTATGGCCAAGGGAATAGAAAACAATAAATTTAAATTATTGAATAGTGTAAAAGGATTATCAAATGAATTAGCTATGTCTTTTAATTCGTTGCAGCAACCTGAAATCGCATTTGCAGGATCACAAGAATTAAATGTTAATCACTTTATTAAGAGTGATGATAGTAATTTATCAGAAATCATTAAAAGTTATATTGATGAGCTTGGTAATAGAAATAATGATGATGCACAAGTCATTGTTAAAGTATTGTATGAATTGATAGACGCAGTTAATGACAAAGAATTAAATGTTGATGCTGATGCATTGAACAAAAGTAATAAGAAGAAAGATCTTGAAAGGCTATTAAGGAGGGGAAAGTAGAGGACATATGATGATATTAAAATAAAAGTCAATGGTGTTGAAATCCCTCCACCTGTTTCTATGAACTATGAGCTGAATGATATTGATGACGACAGTGGCAGAGATATTCAAAACGGTTTGATGGAAAGAAATCGGCGAAGAATAGATGTAACTAAAATATCATTAACCTATGATATGAACGAGCCGGAAACCATGAGTAAAATTCTTAATCTTATAGAACCTGAATTCTTTGAAGTTGATTTTCATGACCTAAAGAAAAACGAAAGATGTACGAAACAATTCTACGCAGGACCTAAAAGCTTTGAATATTTATGTATTGATCGCTTATGGATTAAAGGCTTCAAGGTCAATTTGGTTGAAAGGTAGGTGGATATATGGAAACGATTAAATTTAAAGGACAGGATATTACATGTTTAGTCACATCACTTTCATATCAGGAAGAAATCAGCAATGAGTATCTTTTAGGAAATGCTATCGCAACACAAGTCAACATTACAATCAACAATAAGGATGGTCTAATCAAAGATATATTAGATTATCCTTTTTCTATTGATGATAAAATCTATATGGCATATGAAAAGCCTGAACGTTATACAGGCAAGATGGAGCTTGTGCTTTATGACAATATGTTGAGATTCAATGCCGAATATCAAACAGGTCTCGTTTATCCAACGACAATTACTGAACAGTTATTGGAAATCCAATCATTGACAGGTGTAAGCATTTGTACAACTGATTTAAGTTCGGATGTCTTGAAAAAGGAAGTCAACTGGTATGACAGTTCAGGATTGATTAGAGAATTTATTGGTTTCATTGCTGAATGTGATGGGAAAAATGCCTATATTGGAAAAGACAATAAGGTACATTTTAAACAGCTAGGTTCAAATAATTATGATTTAAGTTATTCGAATAACTATGAATTGATAGAGTCGGTTGATATTTCTTGTGTACTTTGGAGCAATGGAGTAACTGAACCCTTATCGAAAGGAATCGATGATAAAAATACTTTATTGCTTAATAGTGATAACCTATATGTTTCACAAGATGATGTTAATCGTATTTATGAATTATACAAAGGATTAAAGTTTTATTCATTCAAATCATTTAAGTCATTAGGTTTCATGGAAGCAACTGCTTCTTTTACATATGGTGATTTAAAATTTATAGCACTAAATGTAAAAAGAACAGTAAACGGTGGACTTGCTAGAGACAGTTTAGAAGTTGACGGTGAGTTTACAACAAAAGATGTTTCAAAGATTACCGATGCACTGAGTGATTCTCAAAAAATAAAAAAAGTTGAAGCGAGATTAAATAATGATGAAACGAAAATCAATTTAACTGCTCAACAGGTTGAGAAAAACGTAAAGAATATTAGTGATTTAGAAATCGGGTTAGACGGTATTAAATCTGATGTATCAAAATCTATTGAAAGCATCTACAAGTTTGAATCGGGTTCAAACAATATATTTTCAAATTGTCATAAACCGTTGATTAAAACTAGCGATGAAATAAATACAAAATTTATCAATGATATGCCATTGGATATCAACAAAAGTGAGTTGAAAGGCAAAGCTATTTGTATTTCAACAAGTATTGAAGTCATTAACGGTATTGTCGGCCAACTTTCTAATAGAATAGGTGTTGAATTTGATGTAGGGTATGCTGATGGAACCAAGAAAACATATTCAGTTTATTGGTATCTTGGCCAATTCGACTTACAGTATTTACTTCAAACATCAACCGCTGATCATGAAGAAAGAATTTGGGCGCATTTTAAATTAGAAGATAAAGAGATTTCATCGGTATCTAATCTTAAAATGATTATTGACCTGAATGCTGAAAGGGCAGTTGTCGCAAATCCAAAGGTAGAATTTGGAACGAGACCTACAGGTTTTGATTTTGATATGTCTTATGTACGTGACAACATCACAACAATTGAAGAAAATTACACTCAAATCAATCAAACGGTTAATGATTTAAGTTTAAAAGCAGTTAATCAAGAAAAAGAGATAACCACCATTAAAGGCAATATTACCGAGGTCACTACAAGAATCCAAAGTGCTGAAATCAAATTGCAGCCAACTAATATCTTGCTTGCTGTTAATGAACAGATTGGAGCAAATGGCCAACTTTATACTACTAAATTTGTATTAGATAAAAGTGGTGTTCACATTAGTGGCGGTGGAATTGATATCAAAAATAACAGAGGTGAGAAAGTGTTTTATGCAGATACTAAAGGTAATCTTGTTATTAATAATTTAACTGCTATAAATGGTACGTTCAGTGGTACAATCAAAGGTTCAACGATAATAGGTTCTTCTATTGGATTTTACGAAGATAATACATCACCGTATATTTCATTGGATTCCGGTGGACTTATTATTGATAGTACAAAGGCAAGCCAAATGGTAACCTTTGACAAAGGAAAACTAGAATTACTAACTACTTGGGGATATTTTCTTAATAATACATCACCTATTAAATATACATCTAGCGATGGGACTGAAAGATTTGCAATTTTTGGTAGAAATATCGCATATATTGAATTTGAATGTGGTTATACTGACCCTGATTATTTAATAATCACTAGTATAACAGGGACATATAGAATCAAATGTGAAAGAGTATAGAAAGGAAGATTAAACATGAATTTAGCAATTAAACACACAGCACAGTATACTGGAAACATCATTATTGATAATGAGATTGTAGAAACACTATCACAATCATTTGATGAAGAAGGTCACATGAGCGGTGGAATGGGTATGTACGTTCAAAATAAAGATAAGTATTATGCAAATCTTCAAGAATGTCGTACTAAAGAAGATGAATTCAAAGCAGAAATGAGAAAGATTGAAGATCAATCGGTTGTTTCAAAAGATACGGTTGAAGATACAAAAGTTGAAACAGCAACTACTACGGAGGATGTAGAAAAAAATGAAAATAAAGAATAAAGACTTGAGAGCTATTAATTCAGCTCTTTTTAGTTTGGGAAATCATCAAGGGGATATTTCCAAAAGATGGGCTATTGCTAAACTGGCAAGAAAATTCAATGATGCAAATGAGCTTCTATCTAATCAAATTAATAAATTAGTTGAAGAGCAAGGAGAAGAGAACGAGAACGGTCAAAAGGCTTTATCTCCGTTCAACAAGGATTATTTAACGTTAATGGATTTAGATATTGATATTGAGTGTTCTTATTTCACAATCGAACAGTTAGAAGAATATAGTCCAACTGTTCAAGAGCTCGTTGCTTTAGAACCAATTATTAAAGAAGGTGATGATTAAATGGCAATTGGAAGAATTACTTATCCTGATAAAATCGACTATCGCCAAGAAGGACAAGACGATAGATATAAGATTACTGCTGAAAACATGAATGAAATCAAAAGAACGTTCAATGATAGTGCGGAAGGTATTGAAGAAGCAATGAACAATGTCAAACAAGACATTGCTACAAGTGAGAAGTTGAGAACAAACTTAACAAAACAAGCTAAAGATATGCAAACTCAATTAACCGCATCAATTGGTAAAGCGGGTAAATATAAAATCGAAAATGGGAAGTTATATTTAACTGATGCTAACGGTTCTTACGGTGAAGGTATTGAATTACCTGCGCAAAGTTCAGTATTTATCAACGGGATTGTGCAAGGAACTATCAATTTAGATACTTGTTTGTTTGTTTTAGAAGAAAGTGGCGGGGAAACAATATGCGGTGATTACGAGGCATATATTGATTATCTAGCTAAACATCAAAGTATGAGTGAGGAATGCATATGAAATATTATCATTTTTTAAATAAAGATTTCAAAGATGTTTTAGGACTGCATCAGTTTGCTCCACTTACAACGGATGCGCTTAATATAAATAAAAATACTGGGGAAACAAACGGTAAAATCGAAGCTATTAGAACACCTGATGTTTCTACAATAAAAAACTTTTTTGTAAAAAGTGGAACTGTTGTGGCTTTAAAAAGACAATATGTCATATCACAAGGTCACGCAATTGTAGATATAGACATGGTTTATCCTTTCCCTTACACAAAGTGGAGAAATGTTTTTAACCAAACTTGGAGTGGTTGGAAGCTTATCAGTGGAGAAGTTGATATGAACAGCAAATTATTAGATAAAAGTAAAATTATATAAAGAAGGGATGAAAGATGAAAATTATGGAAAAACATTTTAATGGGATAGTAGCACTTGTTGCTACTTTTTTTACTTATTTATTTGGAAGTTGGGATTTAGCTTTACAAGTTTTAATTGTATTTATGGTTCTTGATTATGGAACGGGTGTATTATATGCGTTCTTAAATAACCAACTAAACAGTGAAGTAGGGTTCAAAGGACTGGTTAAAAAGTTAATGATTTTGGTAGTTTTGATTATAGGAGTTATGCTTGATCGTATTTTAGGAACTGGCACATGGGTATTCAGAACACTTGTATGTTATTTCTATATTGCGAATGAGGGTATTTCATTATTAGAAAATGTTGGAAATATTGGTATTCCTATTCCAAACAAGATTAGAAACGCTTTAGAACAATTAAATAAGGATGATGAAGAGAGCGAATAGCTCTCTTTTATTATGATTAACAACCAAAAATTGCAAAAAATGGTTGTTAAACGGTAGTAAATGATAAAAAAACGTAATTAGTGAACAAAGGAGATTATAACAATGGAATTTAAAAGAGCTTTTGAATTAATGAAAAACGGAGGAAAAATCAAACTCCCATCTTGGGGCGGATATTGGTATTGGGACAATGAAAAACAAACAGTAATCATGCATACCAAAGAAGGAAAAGAAATGGACATTAGAGAAACTGAAAGAGTTATCTATACGTTATCGAATATTCTTGATGATCAATGGCAAATTGCAGATGAAGAAAATTGTCCTCAACTTGGTGGAGAAGCTACTTTTGGTTTTGATGAAGCTATTAAGTATCTAAAACGTGGAATGAAAGTAAAACGCAAAGGATGGAATGGGAAAGACCAATACATTGAACTTGCTACAAATGTATCATTCAAAACACCTAATGATGAAGTTATTAATGTGGATCATGCGGATATGGGGAACAGAGCAATTGCTTTCCATGGGACAAGCGGTGTTCAGTTAGGATGGTTAGCAAGTCAAAGTGATATGTTATCAGAAGATTGGATTTTTGCGGAATAGGAGGAGTAAACGATGATTAAAGTATTTATTAGTCAACCAATGAGAGACAAAACAAATGAACAAATTAAAACAGAAAGAAAAAGAGCTTTGGATGAAATTAAAGCTTTATATCCTAATGAGGAAATTGAAGAAATTCAATCTTTCTTTGAAGATGTACCGCATGATGCAACACCTCTTTGGTATTTAGGAGAAAGTATCAAATTATTAGGTCAAGCGGATTTTGCTTATTTTTGTAAGGAATGGGACAAATATAGAGGATGTATTGCTGAAAATACTATTTGCAATTTATATGAAATCCCACATATTGAAGAACACGTTAAAGAAAATTAGGGAGGTAATGAAATATGAGTTTAATTGTAGGTTCAGCTAGAATTGATGAAAACGGAAATTTAAAAAATGGAAAAGCAGGAGACCAAACCGGTGGAGAAGTATCAACACAAGCATACTACATGCACAAAAAAGGTTGGTACGTTATGAGAGCTAAAAGTGTAGCTCATGCAAATGCACTTGCTACCGCTATGAAACAAGCTTGTGATAACAATAAAATTGGTTACGACCAAAACGAAAGAAACGGAGTCATTACTCAATTAAATAAATATGGATCATTATCAAAAATTGTAACAAATACTGAATGTGATTGTTCTTCACTTGTTAGAGCTTGTATTATTCAAGCAACAATGGTAGATGTAGGAAACATCACAACAGCAAGCTTAGCCACTACTTTAGAAAAGAGTGGTCTTTTTTATCCAAAGGAAAATGTAACTGGTGAAATTATGCTCTACAACGGTGATATTCTTGTTACCAAAACAAAAGGACATACAGTTATCGTAGTAAGTGGTAGAGCTAGAAATAGAGCTACAACTTCTAATACATCTAAACCTAAATCATATTTATCAAAAGGCGATAAAGGCAATGATGTAAAAACAATGCAAACAATGTTGATTGCTGTAGGATATTCTTGTGGATCATATGGTGCAGATGGAGATTTCGGAAGCGATTCGGATAAAGCGTTAAGAAAATTCCAAGGAGATTATGGCTTAACGGTTGATGGCAAATACGGGCCAAAATCTAAAGCAAAATTAGAGTCCGTTTACAATCAAAAGAAGTCTTCTAAGTCTTTAGGAACATATGAAGTTACAGCAAAATCAGGATTATACGTTAGAGAAGGAGCAGGGACTAATTACAATATTGTTCCTAAAAGCAAATTAACCAAGAATGCTCAAGAACATGCTAAAGCAAATGGGGCATTAAAATATGGTACTCATGTAACTGTTAAAGAGTGGAAAAATGGTTTTGCTAGAATCCCAAGTGGCTGGGTGTGTGGAGACTATTTAAGAAAAATTTGACATTAAATATTGCAAAAAGCCTATTCATATTGAGTAGGCTTTTTTATTTATTTTTCATAAAAAAATGTACTTAATTAGTAACAAATTAGTAACAAATCTCTCAAACACCGCATTATTACGTACTAATTTTTTCATATTTTGAAAAAAAAGGAACAGTTAAGCTTGTAACTGTTCCCATTTTTCCATGATTTCCATTAATTCCATTTCTTTTTCTTCAATAGAATCCGTAATTTCATTATATTTTTTATAATTATTCATGACTTCTTCACTTGTAAGTTCTTCTTTTAAAGAATTGATTTCTTTTTCTAAAGAATCAATGGTTCTTTCAAGTTTTTTAATTTCATTCTTTGTTTTTTTATCAATGATCTGTCTTTGTTTAGCTTCGGTAACCACTTTTTGTGTTGTTTCAACAACAGGTGTTTTTTGATTTAAATAATCATCATAATTACCATTATAAGAAAGACATTGATCTTTTTGTACTTCAATTACACGAGTCGCAATTTTATTAATAAAATAACGATCATGACTAATAAATAAAATTGTTCCTTCAAAACTTCTTAAAGCTTCTTCTAAAACTTCTTTGGAAGAAATATCTAAGTGGTTGGTTGGTTCATCTAGAATTAAGAAGTTGGCTTGTTTTAATAAAACTTCGGTTAAAACAACACGTCCTCTTTCTCCGCCTGAAAGCATTGCAATATCTTTAAAGACATCATCGCCTCTAAAGTTAAACATAGCAAGAGTACTTCTAATTTCTTGATTGGTCATACGTGGATAACAATCACTGATTTCATCAAAAATCGTTTTATTATAATTTAAAGATTCATGTTCTTGATCGTAGTAGGCCATTTCTACGTGACTACCAAAACGAATTTTACCGTGTTCAATTGGTAATTGACCTACAAGAGCTTTAAATAAAGTAGTCTTACCAACACCATTTTCACCAACAATCGCAACGCGTTCTCCTTTTTTGATATCAAGATTACAGTGTTCAAAAACAATTTGATCATAACGCATTGATAAATCATTGACTTTTAAAACATCATAACCTGATTCAATAGCTGGTGTAAATTGAACAGTGATGGCACTTGGCAAATTTTCTGGTCGATCAATACGTTCAATCTTTGCAAGTTGTTTTTCTTTAGATTCTGCACGTTTAATACTTTTTTCACGATTGAATGATTTTAATGTATCAATGCTTTCTTGTATTTTTTTAATTTCTTTTTGTTGATTGATATAGTGTTTTAAATCAATAGCACGTTGTGTTCTTTTTTGGATAGAATATTCTTCATAGCGACAATTATAACTATGACTTTTTCCATTTTCTATTTCAATGATTTTATTAGAAACAACATCAATAAAATAACGGTCATGACTAACGACAATTAAAGCATTTTTATATCCTTTTAAATAGTTTTCTAAAAAGGAAATTGCTTGACTATCTAAATGGTTGGTTGGTTCATCTAAAACCAAAAGTTTAGGTTCTTCTAATAAAAGCTTGGCAAGACAAAGTCTAGTTTTTTGACCTCCAGATAATTCATGGACATATTTTTGAAAGTCCTCTTCCACAAAACCCATACCTTTTAAAACACCCACAATACGACTAGGATAACTAAAACCATCTTTTTCATTAAATTTTTGAGTCAATGAATCATATTCATTCATGACTTGCTCACTATGATCATAAGACATCATACTTTCTAATTCACGCATACGATTTTCTATTTGAATAAGCGACGCAAAGACTTCTAAAGCACATTCATAAATGGTTTTATTCATATCTAAATCATGATGTTGTTTTAAATAGCCGATATTTAAATCACGGCTTTTAAATAAATCACCGCTATCATAACTTTCTTCACCAATTAAGATATTTAAAATAGTTGTTTTACCAGCTCCATTGACACCAATAATCGCAATTTTATCATGATCATCTACTTTAAAACTAATATCTTTTAATAAATCAATTCCTTGAAATGATTTCTTTATATTTGAACATTCTATAAGCATTTTTCATCACCTCGACTATTCTATCAATAAAATAAGTTGTTTACAAATATTCTTTGTATAAATCTTGATAAGTAGAATCTACTTCTAATAAAGCATTCATGCTTAGATAAAAAGCTTCATCAAAACAAGGTGAATCTTTTTTAATACACCATAAAGCTTCATGTCCTGTAAAGGCATGCGCTAGAGCTTGATATAAAATCTCTGGATTCGATAAATTATGAATTTCTTTTTGTTCTTGGGCTTTTTTTATAATGATGATACAAAGTTTTGTAAGATTATCACGCATATCAAAGCTATGACGATTTTCTTTTAAATTCGCAATAAACATTTGACTAAATAAATCATAACCATATTTTTTAGTATCTTTAATTAGTGTAGAAAAGACAATAAGTAATTGTTGATAGTGACTATCACTATCAACTAGCTTATACGTGTCTTTTACAAGATGATCGATGGTTGAATCATAAAGATCTAAAATAAGCTCTTCTTTATTATTGACGTATTTATATAAAGTTGGTTTGGTGATATGTAATTCGTTACAAATATCTTGAATTGTGACATTGTTATATCCTTTATCTAAAAAAAGCTGAACAGCTGTTTGTGATATTTCTTCTTTTGTTATTTTCATAAAATTCTCCTTAGAAATAATATACCATAGATTTAATGGAAAGAGACTTGTTAAAAAATTCACTTTTATTTTATGAAAGCGTTGACATTTATTTTTACAGTTATATAATTTACTTGAGTTAAATAAACATTTACTATGGTAGAGGAGGAAAAAGAAAATGGCTAAGAGTTTATTTGATAAGACATACATAGGTAAAATGAAATTAAAAAACAGAATTTTCATGTCACCTATGGGAACAACAGGAGAAGCTGATGGAGCTTATTGTAATGAAGGTATTGATTATTTTGAAGAAAGAGCAAAAGGTGGCGCTGGTTTAATTATTACAGGTGCTAACGTTGTTTCGACAAAATATGAACCAAGACCATGTACAGAACTTTCTGATTTCCATCATGTAGAAAGATTAAATATGTTAATTGAAAGATGTCATGCTTATGGAGCAAAAGTCTGTGTACAATTATCACCAGGTTTAGGACGTCAACAATTTACCGATCCTTTTACACCACCTTATAGTGCGGGTAGTGTAGGTGCATTCTGGTTCCCAAATTTAATTTGTAAACCTTTTTCAAAAGAAGATATTCATTATTTAGTAGAAAAAGTAGGGTACAGTGCTTCACTTGCTGTAAATGCTGGTGCAGACTGCGTTGAATTACATGCGTATGGAGGATATTTATTAGATCAATTCCATTCTGTTCAATGGAATAATAGAACAGATGAATATGGTGGATCACTTGAAAATCGTATGCGTTTTACATTGGAATGTATTGAGGCAATTAAAAAGAACGTTCCAGATACAATGCCTGTACTTGTTAAATTTACACCACATCAAAGAGTAGAAGGCTTTAGAACCATTGATGAAGGTATTGAAATGGCTAAAATCTTAGAAAAAGCAGGGGTTGATGCTTTACATGTTGATACAGGATGTTATGAAGAATGGTTCCAAGCGATTACAACTGTTTATAGTAAAGAAGGATATAAACTTGATATACAAAAAGCAATTAAAGATATTGTAAGTGTTCCAGTATTAGGTGATGGTAATTTAAAAGATCCTGAAGTGGCTAAAAAAGCTGTTGAAGATGGTATTTTAGATTATGTAGGACTTGCTCATCAAATGTTAGCTGATCCATATTGGCCTAAAAAAGTCAAAGCACATCATGAAGAAGATATCGCTCCATGTGTTGGATGTAATGAATGTTTACTTGCTGGATTTAGTGGAAAACACTACTATTGTGCAGTGAACCCATTATGTTATGCAGAAAAAGCCTATGCTTTACCACTTCCAAATGGTCAAAAACGTAATGTATTAGTTATTGGTGGAGGTCCAGCTGGTATGATGGCTGCCATTACTGCAAAACGTCGTGGTTTTGATGTTGATTTATATGAAAAAGAGAATAAATTAGGTGGAACTTTATGGCCTGCAGGTGGTCCTGATTTTAAAGCGGATGTTTTAAAATTAATTAAATACTTAGAAACACAATGTCAAAAATTAGGAGTTAATATTCATTTAAATACAGCAATTACAAAAGATAATCTTGAAGGAGATTATGACAAAGTTATTTTAGCTGCTGGTTCAACTCCTGCTATGCCACCAATTCCAGGTATTGATACAACAGTTCTTGCGAGTGATTATTTAACACATCAAGCAACAGTTGGTAAAAAAGTTGTTGTTATTGGCGCTGGTCTTGCTGGAACAGAAGCTGCTTGTGATATTGCTGGAAAAGATGGAGATGTGACATTAGTAGAAATGTGTCCAGACATCTTATTTACAGCGAACCATTGTTTAAATAATGATCAACATTTAAGAAAAATGGTTAAAGATCGTGGTGTTAAAGTTGAAGCAAACGCTAAAGTGACAAATATTACACCAACAAGTGTTACATTTGAAAGAGATGGACAAACAATGACGCTTGAATGTGATACTGTTTTAAATGCTGTTGGATTTAGACCTAATAATCAATTAGAAGATTTATTAGATGAAAAATATGATGAAGTTGCTGTTATTGGAGATGCTGTTGCACCAAGAAAAATTTTAACTGCAATTCATGAGGGATATCATGCAATCCGTGTGATGGAATAGGAGGTAATAAAGATGATTAGTTTTGATTTAACAGGGAAAGTAGCGGTTGTTACAGGAGCTTCAAGTGGACTTGGACAACAATTTGCAAGAGCATTGAGTGAACAAGGATGCGATGTCGCTATCCTTGCACGTAGAAAAGAAAGATTAGAAGAATTTTCTAAAGAATTGAAACAAAATGGACAAGATTGTTTACCTGTTTCATGTGATGTTACAGATGAAGAAAGTATTAAAAATGCGATTAAAGCTGTCGTAGATCATTTTGGAAAAATTGATATTCTTGTCAATAATGCAGGTGTTGTTGAATACTCAAGTGGTCTTCATGATCATACAACGGCACAATGGGATAAAGTTTTAGATACGGATTTAAAAGGTGTTTTCCTCATGGCAAGAGAAGTTTCAACTATTATGATGAAACAAAAATATGGAAGAATTATTAATATTTCATCAGTTGGTGGTATTCAAGCTGGACCTGCTCAAGTAAGTTATTTTGCGGCTAAAGGTGGGGTTGTCAATCTTACAAAAGCCATGGCTGGAGATTTAGCTCCTTATGGTATTCTTGTTAATGCGATTGCACCAGGTGTCTATGATACAGAAATGACACATGATGCTTTAGATGCACCAGGTTCTCTTGTTTTAAAAAACAGAGTAGCTCTTAAGAGATTTGGTCGAGAAGGTGAAATGAACGGAGCACTTATTTACTTTGCAAGTGACGCTTGTACTTATACAACAGGACAATTACTTGTTATTGATGGTGGAATGACAAGTATGCTTTAAAATAAAAAACAATATCCATATGGGTTGGGTATTGTTTTTTTGCATAAACAAGAACATCTTTTGCAAAAAAACATAAAAAAGTATGATAATAAGGTATGAAATTAGATAATTGTTCTTAATTGTATACAAAAATGCAACATTCTGTTGAAATCAAGAAAGCCCTTTGATATAATACAAAGGTGCTTTAAGAAAGTTTAAGTAGGGAATTATTAAAACTAGGAGGAAAGGGAAATGAACTTATTAAAGAAATCTTTATCTGTTCTTGCTGTTGCTGCAATGGCTGTATCCTTAGCTGGATGTGGTGGTTCAAGTAGCTCAAGCAAAAGTACAGAAAGTGGCGAAAAAGTATTTCGCTTTGGTCAATCTAATCCAAAAGTTGGTTTAGATATGCAAACTAACACTAACTCAGGGGCTTCTTCTGTTGCTGACAACGTATTAGAAGGATTATATTGTTGGAATGATGACAATAAAGAAGAATGTGTTCTTGCTAAAGACATGCCAGAAGTATCTGATGATGGATTAACTTATACAATTACACTTAAAAAAGGTGTTAAATTCTCAGATGGTTCTGATTTAACTACTGAAGATGTTAAATATACATTCGAAAGAATGTTTACACCAGCAACAGGATGTACAAATACATATATGTACAACATGATTACTGGTGCTCAAGATATGTTAGATGGTAAAGCTACTGAATTAAGTGGTTTTGAAACAGTTGATGATTACACTTTTAAATTACATATTGATTACAAATTTGCGCCATTTGTTGCTAACTTAGGTATGGACTATGCTTCAATTTATCCTTCTGATGCATGTGCTGCTGCTGGTGAAAACTGGGGTAAAGGAACTAACTTAATTGGTACTGGTCCTTATGTAATTAAAGAAAATGATGAACAAACTAAAGTTGTAATGGTTCCAAATAAAAAATATCATGGTAAAAAACCTAACTTAGATCGTTTAGAAATTGTTTATATTGATGACTACAGTACAAAAATGATGGAATATGAACAAGGTAACATTGATATGTGTGACTTAGATACTTCATTATTAGATCAATATAAAGATAGTGATTTAAAAGATGAAATTACTCAAGTAACTCCATTAGGTACATATTTCTTATCAATTAAAGATAATGATCCAGTATTAAGTAATAAAGCAGTTAGAGAAGCAATCTCATTAGCTATTAACCGTAAAGAATTATGTAGTACCGTATTAAATGGTGCTGCTGAACCAGCTTCATCATTCTTAAACCCAGGTGTTCCAGGACATGATGACAAATTAAAAACTTATGAACATAACGTTAAAAAAGCTAAACAAGTTTTAGCTGATGCAGGTATTTCAAACCCTACATTTACTTGCAAAGTTAGACAAAAAGAAGAAAAAATCGCTACTGCATTACAAGCTTACTTAAAAGAAGCAGGAATTACTATGAATGTAGAAACAATTGATGCAGGTATTTGGTCTTCAGCTAGAGCTGCTGGTGAATTACAAGCTACAGTTCTTGGTTGGTTCCCATTATATGCAGATGCTGATAACCAAATGTATACTTATTACTATTCAGAAAACGCTGTAGGAAAAGGTGTATTCTACAATAATCCTGAATTCGATTCATTAATGAAAGAAGCTCGAGAATCAAATGATTCTGATAAACGTGTTGAATTATACAAAAAAGCAGATTATATCTTATCTCGTGAAGATTATGGAACAATTCCATTATATTATGGTAAGTTACAATTTGTTGCTAAACCATATGTAAAAAATGCTAAATTAGGAAACTTAATTTATCATTTATATAACATTGATATTGATTTATCTAAAAAATAGTAAATGAAATTAAATAAGTGTTAATCATATATGGAATGCAGCAATGCATTCCATATATTTATTGTAGGAAAAAGGAGGAAAAATATGACGAAGTATTTACTAAAACGTGTATTACAAGCTATTGGTGTCGTTTTTTGTATTTCGTTAATCACATTCTTTGTGTTAAACATTGTGCCTGGTAATCCAGTTGAAATCATGTTGGGTGAGTTCGCTGATCAAGCAACGATTGCACGTGTTACACATGAAATGGGATTAGATCAACCAATTTATATTCAGTATTTCAGCTGGTTAGGAAATATGCTTCAAGGGAACTTTGGAACATCATATTTCCAAAATAAACCAGTAATTGATATTTTAACAAGTTCATTTTTAGTAACGGCTAAGCTTGCTGGTATTGCTTATATATTAGCTGTTGTTTTAGGAGTGGTAGTAGGTGTTGTGGCTGCTGTTAATCATGGTAAATGGGTTGATTCAGTTTTAATGACAATTTCTGTATTTGGTATTTCAGCTCCCGCATTCTGGATTGCTATCATCTTACAAATTGTTATCTGTTTGAAATTTAATCTATTACCTTTATCAGGTATTGATAGTTTTAAATCATTTATCTTACCAGGTATTGCCTTAGGTACAAGATATGCAGCAAGTATTGCACGTATTACAAGAACAAGTATGTTAGATGTTTTATCACAAGATTACATTCGTACAGCTGAAGCTAAAGGTTTAAAAGGTTGGGTTGTTACAATTAAACATGCTTTACGTAATGCGTTAATTCCAATCATTACAATTGCAGGATCTGATTTAGGAAACATCTTAACAGGATCTGTCTTAGTAGAATCTGTATTTTCAATTCCTGGAATTGGAAAAATGTTAGTAGATAGTATTAATACGCGTGATTTACCAATCGTTCAAGGTGGCGTTATGTATATTGCGGTTATTTGTGTCATTATGTATTTAGTAGTTGATTTACTTTATACAGTAGTTGACCCAAGAATTCGTTTAGGAAAGGAGTCATCATAAAATGTTTAAAAAGAAAAAAGATCAAACATATCAAAGTTATTGGTCAATCAGTTGGAACATTTTCAAGAAAAATAAAGTAGCAATGGTATGTTTATTCATCGTTATTCTTTTATGCCTAATTGCTTTATTTGCACCATTGATTGCTCCTTATGATCCAAACAAACAAGTTCTTACAGATCGTTTAATGAAACCTTGCGGACAACATTGGTTTGGTACAGATGATTTAGGAAGAGATATTTTCTCAAGAATTATTTATGGGTGCCGTGTTTCTTTAAGTGTTGGTATCATTTCACAAATTATCGCAACAGTTATTGGTTATACGATGGGTGTTTGTGCCGGATATTTTGGTGGAAAAGTAGATTCTGTTATTTCATTTTTAATTCAAGTATTTTCATCTTTTCCATTCTTATTATTTGCGATGGCAATCATGTTCGTTTTAGGACCAGGTTTAATTAACCTTTACTTAGCGCTTGGTCTTTTAGGTTGGGCTTCAACAGCCAGACTTATCCGTGGGGATGTTATGCGTCTTAAAAAGATGGAATACATCGATGCATGTAAAGTCAGCGGTGGAAATAGTTTTAGAATTATCATGAAACATTTATTACCTAACTGTTTATCAACATTAATCGTTACTGTAACATTAGGTGTTCCAAATGCAATTATGTCAGAAGCATCATTAAGCTTCTTAGGTTTAGGTGTTAAAGCACCAATGGCAAGCTGGGGTTCAATGATTAGTTTTTCACAACCATATATTCGTAGTGCAACATACTATTCAGTAATTCCAGGTTTAGCTATTATTATTACAGTATTAGCATTCAATATGTTAGGTGATGGATTAAGAGATGCGCTTGATCCAAAATTAAGATCGTAAAAAGGGGAAAAGATATGAGTGAAAATAAAGAATTATTAGAAGTCAAAGATCTTGGTATTACCTTCTTTACAGATCGTGGAGCGCTTCCTGCTGTACAAGAGGTAAGTTTTAGTATCAAACCAGGAGAAACTTTAGGAGTTGTTGGAGAATCTGGTTGTGGTAAGAGTATGACAGCTTTATCATTAATGCAATTAATTCCATCTCCTCCAGGTAAAATTACTGCTGGTGAAATTATGTATAAAGGAGAAGATTTATTAAAGAAATCTCCTAAAGAAATGAGAGATATTCGTGGTAAAGAAATCTCAATGATTTTTCAAGAGCCAATGACATCCTTAAATCCAGTTATTACTGTTGGAAAACAAATTATGGAAGCTGTTTTAACTCATGAAAAAATGAGTAAACAAGAAGCTAAAGAACGTGCTTTAGAAATGATTAAACTTGTAGGTATTCCAATGCCTGAAAAAGTATTTGCTTCTTGTCCTCATCAATTATCTGGTGGGATGAGACAAAGAATCATGATTGCGATGGCACTTTCATGTAATCCATCATTATTGATTTGTGATGAACCGACAACAGCGCTAGACGTTACAATTCAAGCACAAATCTTAAAATTAATTAATAAAATGAAAAAAGAATTAAATACAGCCGTATTATTAATTACACATGATATGGGTGTTATTTCAGAAATGGCAGATAACGTGATTGTCATGTATGCAGGTAAGATCGTAGAATATACAAATGTAGAAGATTTATTTAAAAATCCTTTACACCCTTATACTATTGGTCTAAGAAGATCAATCCCTGATATCGATAGCGATGATCAAGAAGAATTGGAAGTTATTCCTGGTTCTGTACCAATGCTTTATGAACTTCCAAAAGGATGTTTCTTCGCACCACGTTGTAAACATGCTAAAGAAATCTGTCATCAAGAATGTCCAGCAATGATGGAACATGGTGAAAACCATTTAGTTCGTTGTTGGAAATATCATGAAAGATGGAATAAGGAGGATGTAGAAAATGGAAAATAATCAAGACGTTTTATTAAAAGTAGAACATTTAAAGAAATATTATTCTATTAAATCATCTTCTTTAAGAGGTAAAAAAAGCGTTGTTAAAGCGGTAGATGATATTAGCTTTGATGTTAAAATAGGAGAAACTTTTGGGATTGTTGGTGAATCTGGATGTGGTAAATCAACAATGGGTAAAAGTGTAATCCGTCTAATTGAACCAACTGAAGGAAAGGTTATCTTAGATGGTCAAGATTTTACAAGCTTAAAAGGTAAAGAATTACAAGAAGCACGTGATAAAATCAAATTGATTTTCCAAGATCCTTATGCTTCTTTAAATCCACGTATGACAGTTAAAGATATTATTGCTGAACCAATTGATATCGCTAAATGTTATAAAACAAAAGAAGAACGTGATGCACGTGTTGTGGAAGTTATGAAACAAGTTGGTTTAAATTTAGATTACATGTATCGTTATCCTCATGAATTTTCAGGAGGACAAAGACAACGTATTGGGATTGCCCGTGCAATTGCTTTACAACCAAAATTGATTATTTGTGATGAACCTGTTTCAGCGTTAGATGTTTCAATTCAAGCAAAAATCATTAACTTATTAAATGAATTACAAGAAAAAATGGGTATTGCTTATATCTTCATTTCCCATGACTTAAGTGTTGTAAAACATATTGCTGATAGAGTAGGGGTTATGTATTTAGGTAATATGATGGAAATGGCTGATACAGAATCACTTTATGCCAAACCATTACATCCTTATACTCAAGCACTTTTCTCAGCAATTCCAAGGATCGGAAAAGAAAGAATTGAAGATAAACAAATCTTAGGTGGCGATGTGCCAAGTCCAGCCAACCCACCAAAAGGATGTCGTTTCTGTACAAGATGTCCGAAAGTAATGGATATTTGTAAAACAGATAGACCCGATTTTAAAGAAGTAGAACCAGGTCATTTCTGTGCATGTCATTTATATGATAAAAAGTAAAAGAGGTATTATAAAATGGAAATGAATATTGACAAAAAAGAATTAGTTGAATTATGTGAAGAATTTATTAATGTACCAAGTCCAGTAAGCTATTATGAAGAAGTTGGTGCTTTATTAGAAAAAAAAGCAGCTGAATTTGGTTATGAAGTGACTTATGATCGTAAAAGAACAGCTTACATTACTTTAGAAGGAGAAGATAATTCTAAAACAGTATGTATGGGTGCTCACTTAGATACAATTGGTTTAGTTGTTCGTCATATTGACGATAACGGTCATTTAATTGTAAGACAATTAGGTGGTGTTAACTACCATAGTATGGAGGGTGAAGGTGTTACTCTTATTACAAGAGATGGACGCAAATATAGAGGTATGGTTATTTGTAAATCACACTCAGTTCATGTATTTGAAGATGCAAGAACAATGCCAAGAGATGAAGACCATATGGAAGTTATCTTACATGAAGATGTTCATTCTAAAGAAGATGTTATGGCTTTAGGTATTGATCATGGTGATGTGATCTCTGTAGATCCTCATTTTGAATATACACCATCAGGATATGTTGTTTCACGTTATATTGATGATAAAGCTGCTGTTGCTGCATTAATTGAAATGATGGCTTACTTTAAAAGAAATAACTTAAAACCAAAATATCGTACATTATTAGCTTTCCCAATTTATGAAGAAATCGGACATGGTGGAGCTTATGTACCAGAAGAAGTAGAAGAATATGTTGCTTTAGATATCGGATTAATTGGGCCTGATTATCATGCTGATGAAAAAACAGTAAGTATTTGTGCTAAAGATAACTATTCTCCATATGATAGAGAACTTACTGCAAGAATTATCAACCAAGCTAAAAAAACAAACTTAAATTATTGTGTTGATGTTTTCTTCCATTATGGAACAGATGCTAATGCAGCAATTCGTGCAGGTAATAATGTTTATGCTGCTGCATTTGGTATGGCTGTGATCAATTCACATGGTAAAGAACGTTGTCATATTGATTCAATCGTAGATACAACAAAACTTGCAATTGCATATGCCTTGGATTTATAAAAAAGTGGAGCTTTTGCTCCTTTTTTAAATGTATAAGTTGTGTATACAATATACAATTTTATAAGAAAAAGACTATAAAATTCCCTTTATTTGCTTAGAATGTATTTACAATAATACATATTGAATGTATAATTGTATACAATCGTAATAAGGGGGACGTAGAATAATGAATTTAGCGTATAAAATTTTAAGTTCTAAACTTAAAAGTGGTGAGTTAGTTGCTGGTCAACAAATAGGTATTCAAATTGACCAAACATTAACTCAAGATTCAACAGGAACAATGGCTTACTTACAATTAGAAGCAATGGGAATTGAACATGTTGCTGTTGAAAAGGCAGTTGCTTATATTGATCACAATATGTTACAAACAGGTTTTGAAAATATGGATGATCATGAATTTATCCGTAGTGTTGCAAAGAAACATGGAATTACTTTTTCTAAACCAGGTAATGGTGTTTGTCACCAATTACAATTAGAAAACTTTGCGAAACCAGGAAAAACATTAGTAGGTTCTGATTCACATACACCAACATGTGGTGCGATGGGAATGATTGCTATTGGGGCAGGAGGATTAGATGTCGCTGTAGCAATGGCAACAGGTACATATTATTTACAATGTCCAAGTGTTGTTAGAGTGAATTTAGTAGGTAAAAAAGCAAAGTGGGCTTCGGCTAAAGATGTTATTTTATATATTTTACAACAATTATCTGTCAAAGGTGGAGTCAATAAGATTGTTGAATACACTGGAGAAGGTTTAAAAGAATTATCATTAACAGATCGTGCAACTATTTGTAATATGGGGGCTGAATTAGGGGCAACGACTTCTGTCTTTCCAACAGATGAAATTACGAAAGAATATTTAATTCAACAAGGAAGAGAAGAAGATTATGTTGAATTAAAAGCAGATGAAGATGCTACATATGATGAAGAAATTACTGTTGATTTATCAAAATTAGTACCATTAACTGCCAAACCACATAGTCCAGATGCTGTTGTACCAGTAAGTGAATTAAGAGGAATGAAAATCAATCAAGTAGTGATTGGTTCATGTACAAACTCATCACTTCCTGATATGTTAAAAGCTGCAAAAATCTTAAAAGGAAGAAGAGTCGCAACACATGTTTCACTTGTTATTGCACCAGGTTCTTCAAGTATTCTGGCAATGCTTTCTAAATGTGGCGCTTTAGCGGACATGGTTGCTGCTGGTGCTCGAATTCTTGAATGCGGTTGTGGTCCATGTATTGGTATGGGACAAGCACCACTTTCTAAAGGTGTTTCTTTAAGAACAATAAATCGTAACTTTAAAGGACGTTCAGGAACAAATGATGCCAGTGTTTATCTAGTATCACCTGAAGTGGCTGCTTTAAGTGCAATCAAAGGTTATTTAACAGATGAATTTGAAGATGATATGTATTTAGATGATATTGAAAATACACCATTTGTGAAGAATAAGAATTTCTTTATTGATGAATATGATCCTCAAAATGAAGTATATATGGGACCAAATATTAAACCTGTTCCTCGTGGAGATAAATTGCCTGACACCTTTACTGGTAAAGTATGTTTAAAAGTAGGAGATAATATTTCTACAGACCATATCGTACCATCAGATTCTAAATTACTTCCATATCGAAGTAATGTTCCACATCTAGCAAAATTCTCTTTCTGTAAAGTAGATGATCAATTCTATAATAGATGTATTGAAAATGGAGGAGGATTTATTGTTGGTGGAGATAACTATGGTCAAGGTTCTTCACGTGAACATGCAGCCCTTGTTCCTAATTATTTAAAAATTAAAGCAATCTTCGCTATTTCATTTGCGAGAATTCATCGTTCTAACTTAATTAATAATGGTATTTTACCACTTGTTATTGATCAAAAAGATTATGATTTCTTTAATGATCAAGATGAATATGAATTAATAAATTTATTAGATAGTGTTGAAAACAATAAAGCTATTACAGTAATCAATAAAACAAATAATCAAACAATTACGGTAAAATTAAAATTATCACCTAGAGAAAAAACAATGATTCAATATGGTGGTTTATTAAATGCAATTAAAGAATTAGGAGGTGACTTTTAATGAAAGCAGTTTTAATCCCAGGTGATGGAATTGGTAAAGAAATTTCACAAAGCGTGGTTGATATTACCAAAGCCATGAACTTAGATATTGAATGGGTCGAATACCAAGCAGGTGCAGAATATGCAGCTAAAACAAAAGAAGTCTTTGAACCAGGTTTAGTTGATGCCATCAAGGAGTACAAATGGGCATTAAAAGGTCCTACAGCAACTCCTATTGGGACTGGTTTTAGAAGTGTCAATGTTGCTTTAAGACAAAAATTTGCGACTTATGCTAATGTTAGACCAATTCGTTCTTTTAAAGGAATTGATTCTAAATATGAAAATATTGATCTTGTCATGATTCGTGAAAATACCGAAGATTTATATAAAGGTATTGAATACATGGTAGGTGAAGATGTCGCTCATGGTATTAAATTAATTACTAGAGAAGCTAGTGAAAAGATTTGTCGTTATGCTTTTGAATATGCTAAGGCAAATGGAAGAAAAAAAGTCACTGCCATTCATAAAGCAAATATTATGAAATTTACAGATGGATTATTCTTAGAATGTTTTAGAAATGTTGGTAAGGATTATCCAGAAATTGAAAAACAAGAAGTTATCATAGATAATATGTGCATGCAACTTGTTTTAAGACCAGAAACATTTGATGTATTGGTTGCACCAAACTTATATGGAGATATTGTTTCTGATTTATGTGCCGGTTTAGTCGGTGGTTTAGGTTTTGCACCTAGTGGAAATATTGGTGATGAATATCGTATTTATGAAGCAGTACATGGAAGTGCTCCTGATATTGCGGGTCAAGGTATTGCCAATCCAAGTGCTCTTCTTTTAGCATTTGCATTAATGTTAGAAGCTTTAGGACAAAATGATCAAGCCACTCGATTACGTGATGCACTATCAAAAGTCGTAGAAGAGGGGAAAATTGTAACGCGTGACATTGGTGGAAATGCTTCTACAAAAGAGTTTACGCAAGCAATTATAGATAGGTTATAGTATGAAAAAAAACATTTTAGAAAATGCAGGACATGGTTCCTTAGGACATCGTATCTTTTGTATTTTAAGAGATAAAATTTTAAATGAAGAATATGAAAAAGGACAAAAATTAAATGAAGTTGTTCTTTCTAAAGAATTAAATATTTCTAGAACACCTATTCGAGAAGCTTTAAAACAATTAGAATTAGAAGGACTTGTTAAAAGTATTCCTAATAAAGGCGTTTATGTTTTAGGTTTTTCATCAAGAGATATAGATGATATGTTAGAAATTCGTGTTGTTTTAGAAAGTTTATCTGTACAACTTGCCATTGATCGTATTACTCAAGAAGAATTAGATCGTATTAAAGAAATCTATGATTTATTAGAATTCTATGCTGAAAAAAATGATCAAGAACGTTTTACAGAAGTGAATATTGATTTCCATGAAGCTATCTATCGAGCAACGCATTCTCAATACTTTGAACAATTATTATCAGATATTAACTATTATATTCATGTTACTTCAAAACATTCTATTAAACAACCAAATCGTCTTATTGAAGCAGCACGAGAACATAAAGAAATCTATGATGCTATTGTGAAAAAAGATAAAGCACTTGCCAAAGCAAATGTAGAAAAACATATTAGAAAAACACAATCATTGGTAAGAAATTACTATGATGAAAAAGACGAAGCAACAGAAGAATAGTGCGAGAGAGGGCAACCTCTCTTTTTTATAAATTGTAATTCTTAAAAAATGTGTTATTTTAAGAAATTGAAAAAAAGAGATGATGTTTTGAATACGTTTAAAGAAAGAAGTAATTATCTAAAAGCAATCGCATTGATGTCAATCTTTACTTTTATTTTTCTAGGAATAGAGTATTTATTTGTTGACATGATTTCTCTTTTAGTTTCTGAAAATAGAGTTGTTTTATCACAAAATTATGTATTAGGAATGAGTTGTCTAGGATTTATTTTATATCCCTTATATAATCGTTATTTTAAAGGATTATCTCGTAAAATATGTATCGTAATCAGTACCACTATTATTGGACTGATTACCATTTTTTATTTACATCCAATCTATCCTCTTACACTTATAACAGGACTTGTCTTATTTCTTTTTTAGGAGGGTTAGGTGGTATTACTTCTTCATCATATTGGAATAAACGCTATGGTAGCCAAAAAGGAAGCTGGGGAAATCTTATTAATTCCTTTAAAGAAAATACAAAATATGTCTATAGTATATATCTTAAATTAAATGATAAAGGATATAATGAAAATTACTATTTTGATAAAAATACAAAGCTAATCATTAACGGGAAAACAAATGATCTTCCTCTTGAATCAATAAATGTTGATGAATTAGAAGGAGATACTATTTGGTATTCTAATGTTTTAGAAATGACACCAGAATTACAAAACATTAAAATAAAAACATTACAAGAAACGAAAAAAGAAAATACAAATACAAAAGTAAAAACAGGCGATAATACCAAGTATATGGTCTATATGGGATTAATAGGGTTAAGCTTATTAGGTGCTTATTGTATTATTATGAAAAACTATATTCATTAACTGTACAGAAATCATTGTACAGTTTCTTTTTTTTTTGACAAAGTGTTATAATAAAAATCGAATTGGGGGAGAGTTATGGAAAGAAAAGAGTTTTCAATTGCACGTTTTTTAAGTTCAAAAAGTCGATTTGATAATATTGTATTATTAGAAGGCTTTATTGTTGGTATATTAGCAGGGGTTGTGGCAGTTATTTATAGATTGATGTTATCTTATGGTGAAAAGATTGCCTATTTTGTTGTCGATTATATTAAAAACAACACACTTCATTTATGTTTATGGATCATTTGTGTTTTACTTATTGGATTTATTATTTCAAGACTTTTAAAATATGAATCTTATATTTCAGGAAGTGGGATTCCACAAGTTGAAGCAGAAATGATCGATCAAATAGATGAAAAATGGTATCGCGTAATTCTAGCAAAGATGGTGGCTGGAACACTTTCCATTGTTGGAGGGTTATCTCTTGGTAGAGAAGGACCAAGTATTCAATTAGGAGCTATGGTTGGAAAAGGACTAGCTTCTGTATTTAAAAGAATGAAATTGGAAGAAAAGTATCTTTTAACATGTGGTGCTGCTGCAGGACTTTCTGCTGCATTTAATGCTCCACTGGCAGGGGTGTTATTTGCATTAGAAGAAATACATAAAAACTTTTCTCCACTTGCATTAGTAACGGTTATGGTGGCTTCTTTAACTGGAGATTTTATTAGCAAAAATATTTTTGGGATGACACCATCTCTTTATTTTCCATTAGTAGAAAGTTTACCTTTAGGTCAATATGGATTTTTAATTATCTTAGGAATTATTGTAGGTTTATTAGGAGTCTTTTATAATAAGACAACAATGTTTACATTAAAACTTTATGATAAAATCACTTTTTTAAAGAATAATCAAAAGATTTATATTCCTTTAATTATTTCTATTGGCTTTATGATTTTCTATCCAGATGTTTTATGTGGAGGACATCATATTATTGATTTACTTCATGAAGGAAATTATGTTTTAAGTTCTGTTTTATTAGTATTAGTGATGAAGTTTATCTTTTCGATTATTTCCTTTGGTTCAGGAGCACCAGGAGGTATCTTCTTCCCTTTACTTGTCTTAGGAAGTTTGATTGGTTGTGGATATGCCATTGTTGTTACAACCTATTGTGGGGTACCAAATATGTACTTTAATAACTTTATCGTGGTTGCGATGGCTGGGCTTTTCGCAAGTATTGTCCGTGCTCCTATTACAGGAATCGTTCTTATTGCTGAAATGTGTGGTAGTTTATCACAATTTTTACCAATTGCTGTATGTAGTTTTGTCGGCTATATTGTAGCAAATATGTTAAGATGTGAACCTATTTATCATAGTTTATTAAACCGTATGATCAAAAATGGCAATCATGAAATTTCACTTGAAGAAAAAGAAATTCTTCATTATTCAATTGAACTTGGTTCATGTTGTTTAGATCAACCAATTAAAGATTTAGGATTACCTAAAGAATGTGTCATTATTTCAATTAATCGAGGAATTGAAGAAATTGTTCCGCGAGGAGATACCGTTTTACATTTAGGAGATCATTTGACTATTTTAGTCAATAAAGAAAATAGAGAAGTTACTAAAGATATCTTACATAAATTTTTTACATTAGAAATATAGGTGATGATATGTTTAGAAAAATGAGAAGAAAAAAACAAGAGCTAACTGAAAAACAATGTTTAGATATATTAAGACGTGCCAAAACAGCCACGCTTGCTTTATCAGGAGATGATGGTTATCCTTATTCAGTACCGATGAATTTTGTTTATGAAGATGGAAAAATCTATTTTCATGGTGCTAAAGAAGGACATAAAATAGACGCTATTAAAAATAATCCTAAAGTATCAATGAGTATTATTGATCAAGAAGATGTTATTGAAGAAGAATTGACAACTTATTTTAGAAGTGTGATTCTTTTTGGTAAAGCAAGAATCTTACAAGAAGATGATGAAATTTATCATGCTATTGAAACACTTGGTTTAAAATATAATGAAGATGAAGTGACGGTAGAAAAAGAAATACGAAAAGAATGGAAAATTCTTTGTTGTGTTGAAATTACTATTGAACATATTTCAGGAAAACAAGCAATTGAACTTGTTAATAAAAACTATCAAGATCTGTTTTAGATTCTTGATAGTTTTTTTGTAAGGACATTATCCTTATTTTTTAATGTCTTAATAGTATCAATCAGTTCAACATCTAAAGAAGAAAGATAATTGAAGGCTTGTTGATAGATATCGTCTTTTAAAAGGGCATCAGGGCTATGGGCATCAAAGCCGATGATGGCCTTGTTTTTATATTTACTTGCAATTTTCCAAAAAGATTCATTAGGATAATGTCTACCAGACATAAACCCTAAAAGATTAAATTCTAAAGGCATATCTTTTTCTTTAGCATAAGCACATAAACGTGACATTTCTTCTTGATAAAGTTTAGAATCCGGATCGTAGTAAACAAGATCAGGATGGGCAATATAGCTATAAAGTCCAGTATCGATTGCTTGAATACAATGATCGACGTAAGCTTTTAAATAGTATTCATTTACTGGACTTCCAAAGTATTGATGAAGTTCATCTGTTTGATAATAATGATTTCCTAAAATAATATAATCTATTTTTTTATCTTCTAACATTTTTTCAAGCCAAGGTATATATCTTTCAAAGTATTCACATTCTAAACCAATTAATATTGAGATTTGATCTTTATATTTTTCTTTAAGATAACGAATACTTTCGATATAATCATCTAATTGACATTCTGGCATACGCATCGATGCTTTAAAAGAAGAATCGTAATGCCAAGGAGTATAATCAGAAAAGCCAAGTTCTTTAATATTGGCTTGAATAGCTGCTTTTACATATTCTTCATCTTTTCCACTAGCGTGATAGCATCTCGTGGTATGGGTATGATAATTATTTTTATTCATATCAAACCCCTCTCTTTTCTCTGCATCTTGAATTATACTCCCTGCAAGATATATACAGGTTATAGAAAATTCATTTTTTG
>OLRZ01000334.1_pt1 | contig 41146 bp, 37 predicted proteins | sample 1671931 | NCBI WGS metagenome assembly OLRZ01 (sample SAMEA3136627, study PRJEB25190) | human gut metagenome | reverse complement strand
GAGAGCACCCGCAGCGTCCCCGCCAGCGCCACCATTTCGTCGTAATCCAGTTCCAGCTCCTGACAGTGCCGGCGCAGTGTGCTGTAAAACGCCTCCTCGGTATCCCGTGTGAGGAACTGCCCGTATGTCAGGCTGAGCCCTCTGGCCTCCGGCAGCGGCACCGGCACGGAGATCACGCTGATGCCCATGTGACACTGGGACACCGTACACCGCTGCTCGGCGTCCAGCCCGAAGCTGTGGTTGCAGGCCAGACAGTGCTGAGCGCCCTTTTCGCTGCTGATGACCCTGCGGCAGAAGCCGGTAAACACGTCCAGCCGCAGCGGCCCCTGATAGTGTCCCTCCTGATCGATAAAGGACACGCTCTGCCCCGTCACATTGGAAAATGTGCGGTCCATCTGCTGTAATAACTGATTCAGCGCATGGCCTGTTACCGCCATTTTGCTCCCTCCTCCATCATCGGCTCCCAGACCCTACCCGGAAGCGCTTTCCAAAAGGGGACTTGCCAAAACAAATGGCCTATGCTATAATCGTCCCCGACATTTGGCAGTCATCGCTGCTGTACACCAGAAAGGAGATCCTCCCATGAAAAAAGCTATTTCCACCAACGGCGCTCCTGCCGCCATCGGCCCCTATTCTCAGGCCATCGACTGCGGCGAATTTGTATTCACCAGTGGCCAGCTCGGTCTGGACCCCGCCACCGGTAAATTGGCAGACGGCGGCGTACAGGCTCAGGCCACGCAGGCTATGAAAAATATCCAGGCGGTTCTGACCGCAGCCGGACTGACTCTGGATAACGTGGTCAAAACCACCGTTCTCCTCACGAATATCGCTGATTTCGCCGCCGTTAACGAGGTCTACGCCTCCTTCTTTGAGGGAACTACCTACCCCGCACGCTGCGCCTATCAGGTGAGCGCACTGCCCGCCGGGGGGCTGGTGGAAATCGAGACCATCTGCCAGAAGTGATCGCAGTACTTGCCTGCATTATACCCTCATTCCGGCTTTTCTGTCAACGAAAAGCTCCGGTCGGGCCGCTCATCTGACCCGGCTGCGGCCCTGCGTGCAAAGCCGTGTCCGCCCTGCTGGCCTCTGGAAAACATTGGATAAATCGGCTGCATCGTTCCGGGAATTTTCCGAGCTTTTCCGGATATATTTGGCCCCCGGTCATGCCGGGGGCCTTTTCTTATCTACACAGCCATGCACAAGAGGGACGGTCCTTACGGACCGTCCCTCTTGCTTACAGGAAAGATATCGAGAGATATCGGGAAAAGCGGGATATCAGTTTTCCTTCTTGCGCCGCAGCATCAGACCGGCACCCAGAGCGCACACCAGCATACCGCTCACCCACAGCATCAGCTGACTCTCATCGCCGGTGGCGGGGGTATCGGGCGTAGTGGGTTTCTCCGGCTGGGTGGGCCGGGAAGGCTCACCCGGCTTGCCGGGCTCCTCATACCGCAGCAGGGAGATGTCCGCCCCCAGGCGGATGGTCTTGCCGGCGAAGTCGGTGGTATTGCTGTTCACCAGCTCTGCCACACCCGCCAGCTGTGCCGGAGTGGTCAGGCTGAACTCGGTATCCGTCCCGTTATACCACGAGAGATCCACTGCCCCGTCCCAGCGGGTGGTGGAGAAGTATTCCACCGTGACCTGCTCTTCCGTTACGCCCTCCGGCAGGGTATAGGCGTAGCCGGAAGCCGTCTCGGCAAAGGCCGCTCATTGCCTTCGCCGTCCGTATGGTGGATGGCGGCAACGTCATAGCCTTCCCGCCGCTCTGCCTGCACCTGTCCGTCCAGAGCCGAGACCGGCAACACCAAACTCAGCACCATGCACAAAGTCAGCAGCAGCGCCGATACACGCTTCCTGTGTCGCTTTCTGTGCAGGTCCCTTCCTCTCTGAAAATTTTTATATGCAGCCCCATAGGGCATGATATACAGCTTCACGGCTTGGCCGGGTCATAGACGCAGCTGCGGACCGTGCCACCGGTGACCGGCACCTGCGCCACCGTCAGAGGGATACGGTACAGGGTGTGCAGCAACTCCTCCGTCAGCATCTCCTCCACCGGGCCGCAGGCCGCCACCGTGCCGCCGTGGAGGGCCAGCACATGGGTGGCGAAGCGAAGGGCGTGCTCCGGATCATGGGTGGACAGCAGCACCGTGTAGCCCTGCTCCGTCAGGCGGCGCACCTGCTGCAGGAGCCTAAACTGGTTGCCGTAATCCAGATTGGCGGCAGGCTCGTCCATCAGCAAGATCCTCGCCTGCTGGGCCAAGGCCCGTGCAATGAGGGTCAGCTGCCGCTCGCCGCCGGAAAGCGAGCTGCCTGCCTCGCCGATGACGGTGTCAAAGCCGTCCGGCAGTGCCATGATAAAGTCGTAGCACCGCGCCTTCTTTGCAGCGGCCTGCACCTCCTCCATGGAGGCATCGGGCTTTCCGAAGCGAATGTTGTTGGCGATGGTGTCCGAGAAAAGATAGGTCCGCTGGAACACGAAGGAGAAATTGCGGATGAGGCTGTCGTAGCTGTACTCCCGCACATCGTGCCCACCAAGGCTCACGCTGCCTGACTGCACGTCCCAGAACCGCGCCATGAGATTGCACAGCGTGGTCTTGCCACTTCCGGACGGACCGACGATGGCCACGGTGGTTTTCTCCGGGATGGTCAGGGACACATCGTGCAGGATGGGCTTGCTGTCATAGGAGAAATCCACATGGGACAGGGTGATGTCCTCCCGTTCCGGCGAAAGCTCCTCCCCGTCAATGTCCATGGGTTCTACGCGCAGAATTGCGCTTGCCTTATCTACGCCGATGTCGATGGAGCGGAACAAAGCCGAAAAGCTTCCGGCGCTGTCCAGCTGCTCAAAGAGGATGAACGAGCAGATCAGCATCAAAAGGCAGTTTGTCAGCTCCATGGTGCCGCTGAAGTAAAAGACGATAGCGGCCGCGCAGACGGCAACGCCGGTGAGCTTGTTGACAACAAACTGCGCCAGCATATAAAGCACCGACGGGATCTCCATAGCAAAGGACGCCCTGCGGGCTTCCTCCACAGCGCCGTGTACCTGCGTGGCAGAGTCGTGGGTCAGGTCGAAATTCTTGACCTCGGCGATGCCCTGCACATATTCCAGCACCTTGGACACAAGCCGCTCGTCGGCATTGAACTTCCGCTGGGAAAGGGCCTGCTCCGCCCGCTGCATGGCGGCGTTGACGGCGAAGAACAGCACCAGTCCCGTCAGTGTGATCAGCCCCATGCGCCAGTCAAAGAGGAACATCATCGCTGCGATGATGCCGGAGGTCAGAAAGCCGCGGGTCGTGACCATGACGACGCGGGTAGCCACATTCGCCATGTTTTCCATGGTGTTGGTGGTGACGGACGTGACCTCGCCGAGGCTGTTGTCATTGAACCAGCCCATAGGCAGGTAGCGCAGGTGCTCGGCGATCTCGATGCGTTTGTTGGCGCAGGCGCGGTAGCCCGCACGGGTCTGGAGCATGGTAGCCTTCATGTTGATGGCAATCGTAATGATCAATGAGATCACGATAATGCCGAGGCTCGTCCATAAAGTTGCCATAGTGACGTTCCTTTCCAGCAGCGCCTGAATGACGATGGCGGCTGCCGGAATACGCATGGCAGAGCAAATGGCGCTGACCACGCCCAGCCAGATAGATGTTATAAACAGCCTGCGGTTGTCCACCCCGCAGAAGGCAAAAAATTTTTTCAGTGTCTTGAGCATTACGCCACCTCCCCGTCGTCTTTGACGCTGATGTGGGCCTCCCACATGGTTTGATAAAGGGGGCAGGACGCAAGAAGCTCCGCCTGCGTGCCGGTCGCTTCGATCTTGCCTTGATTGACAACAATGATCTGATCGGCGTCCGCAATGGTGGACAGCCGGTGGGCAATGACCAGCAGCGTCTTGCCCCGCACCAGCCTTCCCAGTGCCGACTGGATGACCGCCTCGTTTTCCGGGTCTGTATAGGACGTTGCCTCGTCGAGAATGACGATCGGCGCGTCCTTCAGCATGGCACGGGCAATGGAGATGCGCTGCCGCTCACCGCCGGACAGGTGACCGCCGGATGCACCGCATACGGTCTGATAGCCGTTCTCCAGCCCCATTATGAACTCGTGGCAGCCGCATTTCTTCGCGGCGTCAATGACCTCCGCATCGGTCGCACCCTTTCTGCCCATGCGGATGTTGTCTATAACCGAAAGGTCAAAAAGGTAATTATCCTGCGACACATAGGCGATGCGCTTCGTGCACTCCGCCAGCGGAAGTGTACGGATGTCCACGCCGCCCAGCTTAATTGTGCCGTCCTTTACATCCCACAGGGAGGCAATAAGCCGGGCGATGGTGGACTTGCCGCTGCCGGAGGAGCCTACAAGGGCATTGACCGTCCCCGGGGCAATGTGCAGATTGATTTCGTGCAGCACCTCCTTGTCGTGATAGGCAAAGCGGACATTTTTTAGCTCGATGGCGTTGTCGGCCGGCAGCCTTTCCACCGTCCTTGGATGCTGCATATCCTCGCCGGACAGCACCTCCGCTATCTCGTCCACGATGGTCTTGACCTGGGCGATGTCATCGGTGTAGGAAAAGGCGGTGATCAGCGGCTGCATAACGCCGAAGGACAGAACGATAACCGTCAGGAACGTCTCTGCCGACAGAGTGCCATGCATATGAAGAACGCAGCCCACCGGCAAGATGCCGAGAAGTGTCGAAGGGAGTATCGCCATTCCGGCCACCTGTCCGAAGAGGCTGCCCCGCATCCAGTCGATGAAGGCTGCTTGTCAATGCGAATTGCACACTCCTTTACAAAAACATACCTTGACAAATCTCGTCTCAAAAGAAAATGCTGACACAAAAGGCAAAGGAATTAGGTTTATCAAATACCAAGTATTATGTTGATGACGGTTATACAGGCACGAACTTCAATAGACCTGCTTTTCAGGAGCTTCTTGACGATATTGAAATGGGATATATCTCAGTTGTTATCGTCAGAGACCTTTCCCGATTAGGCAGAGATTATGTCTCGGTTGGTCATTACACAGACAACTATTTCCCTGAGCATAATGTAAGGTTTTGAGAGTAGTGTAATTTCATACCATTTTGCGAATCTATGAGTTATTGTGCATCTAAATAAAGAAACAATCTGGAAACAACTAAAAGAATTAGTACGGTGCAACATGAAAGAAAAGCTTGCCTTCTTCTATGCCCACTATAAAATTTTAGATTTAAGTTTGCAGAGACAGGGATTGAACCTGTGTTTCTGAGTACAGCCACTCAGCGAGTTTCCTTTACTCCACTCTGCAATATAATTAAAACAACAGCAAGCAAACCGTCTAACAATTGTCTAACACTATTATTATTTAGCGATTTTTCGCACCACGCGAACCGTTTATTAATTGCGTTATATGGGAAAAATCACGGTTCTACACTGCATGGAATCAAATGACACTGTTTGATATTCGCGTCACAACCACTGTTAACTGGCTCGGAGCACCGCGCTGCCTGCGGCAGATGAAGTGGTGCTCTGAGCAGGAAGAAACAACGAGCGTTGCGAGTGCCCCAAGCGAGCAATGCGACTATGTTTCTGACCGAAAGGGTCGTTGGTTCGAGTCCAACAGGGGGAGCCAAAAAAGCACTTGCATTTGCAAGTGCTTTTTCAATTAAGCGCACCTTCGGTGCATGAAAAATGAAGTCGCTTCGCTAATGAAGTGCGGTCAAACCGCATAAAAAACAAGAGGTGCGTTTACTTCATGCGAGCATAGCGAACGCTTTATTACAACGAAGTTGTCGCCTCATGTTTGCGGAGCAAACACTTCATTTATTAAAAAATCATTGTACTAAGTGAATTTTATTTAACTAGCAGAGCAGTAAGACTAGAATCTTTCTGCTCTGTTTTACTTTACCTACCGACTCAAATACCGAGTCTGCCGCACTAACAGCAGACCCAATTAATCTCCACTTTACATAATTTTTGCGTTTGACTCAGCGCGAAAAAGGGCAGATATACGGAATTTTGCCGATGATATTGACATAAAGCCGAATGATTGGTAGAATATTATCGAACCGGATAGCAATGGCTAACCGGTTGACTTTAAGATTTGTAGTTAGCTAATGCTAATCAAGAAAAAGTACTGTGACGCCGAAACGGCGTTTGCTTTTTATGTTGCAGTTAGCAAAAGCTAATTGAATGGAGGAGAAACATGAACAGAAAAATATCGGCTGTTGCCGCAGTTGTTTTGATGCTTGCGGTAATTATATGCGCGGCTCTGCCGGCTTTTGCGGCTTTGGCTTCGACTCAGGACGGCGTGTATGAAGTCAGCGTTAAGATGTACCACGCTCAGAAGGACAAGACCTCTATGGGAGACAAATACCTTGTTCATACCGCACTGCTGACCGTGAAAAACGGCAGCAAGACTTTGACTATAGCAACGCCCGAGAGCGTCTCGGGTATGCAGTTCTGGTATTACAAAAACGGCGGAGTTGAGGGCGACACGGTCGAAGTCAAGCCCGCAGGGAGCGTTAAGATAGCGGGCACGACATATCAGTCCGCGTTTGAGTTTCCGATAGTCGGAAACGGCGAGTTCGTCGGCGTGAAGTTTGCCGCACCCGTTATGCCGATGTCGCCCTCCGCGAGAATACATATCGACTATGCAAGCGCTAAAAAAGTTGCGGATATCGGCTCCGCCGCTGTTACTGCTCCGAATGCGGTGACTCCCACGAAGCCGACTGAAAGCGCAAAAGGCGAAGCTTCGGTTGATACAACGGCTTCTGCACCTGCCGAAACCGATTCTACCGGCGAGACGGTAACAGGGGAGAGCATCTCGGAAAATGAGGCTTCAACTGTCTCTGAATCTGTTGCCGAACCCGTTTCCGAGACGACTTCAAATAACAGCGGAAGCAAAAAGACTGCGGCGATAATCGGATCTGTCTTTGCGGCGGTCGTTATAGTTGTGCTCATAGTTGCAACGGTGATAAAGAGAAAAGCAATAAAGGAGTAACCGGAATGAACAAATGCTTCAAAAAATTTCAGGTCAAGGATTTCGTTTTCCTTGCAATTCTTTCGGCGGCGATGACGCTCTGCGGCGGAATAACCATGCCGCTTGTTATGCACACGACTTTATTCGGGCTTCGCAATATGGCGGCGGCTCCGATATATGCGCTCTTCTGCGCTGTCGGTCTGATGAAAGTCAGAAAGCCCGGCGCGCTGACCATAATCGGTCTGTTTTCCGGCGCTCCGCTTGTGTTCTTTTCGCCCGTCATGTTCTTCAATAATTTTGTGGCGGCTATCATCGCGGAATTGCTGATGCTCCTGTTCTTCAGAGGTTATAATAAGAAAGGCTCCGTGCTTTTCACGGCGGGAATATATATGCCGCTCTCTCTGCCGATTTCAGTGCTTTTCAGCATCTGGCTCAACGGACAGAGCTATGAGCAGCTGCTTGCGCGCCCGACAGCTTCGATATTCACCTCGCTCGGTACTGTGGCGCTCGGGTTCATAGGCGCGGCAATCGGCATGAAAATAGCCGCAGAGCTGCAAAAGGCGGGCAAGCTCAAGCCCGACGGAGAAGACGGAAATGCTTGATGCGTTCAGTGTAAAAAAACCGATTTATCCGCTTGTAGCCTTCTTCTCGTCGCTGTGTATGCTCGTGTGCGGAATGCTGCTTTCGAAGAGCCTTTGGGCGTTTGCGTTTGCCGGAGTGCTGTTTTTGCTCTGCTGCTGCTTTGGGCTGTTTCGCGGCGCATGGAAAATGAGCGCCGCAATGCTCGCCTTCGGGCTTGTGATAGGCGGGCTGGCTTTTTTGACCAACCGCAATTTCAATGCCTTTTGGCAGACGGTCGTGCGCGCGCTCCTGCTCGGGATATGCGCCGTGCCGATGATAACGCTGCCGCCCGCGGATCTCATGCGCTGCATGAATCAGCTGCATTGTCCGCGGATAATAACGCTCGGAATGCTGGTCACCCTCCGCTTCATCCCGATACTTGTCACCGAGATAAGGCGAATATGGGAGGCAATGAAGGTGCGCGGAGCGAATGTCAAATGGTATCGCCCGGACTGTCTCTACAGAGCGTTTTTTATCCCGCTTGTCATGCGCATTATCGGTATCTCCGATACGCTCTCCCTTTCGCTTGAGACAAGGGCGTTCGCGCTCGATAATTCTCCCGCAACCGTCTACGGCAAGGTCGAGCTTCGTGCGCGCGATATAGTATTTTCGGTTGCGGCGGTTATTTCCTGCGCGGGTCTGGGGGTGGCGGTATGGATGCGCTGAGGCTTGAAAATATCAGTTTCTCATATAACGGCTCGGATAAAATATTCGACAGTGTCAATTTTACCCTTGAATACGGAGATTTTGTTCTCCTCTCCGGTGTGTCGGGTGAGGGCAAGAGCACGCTGCTCTCGATAATCAACGGCATGATCCCGTTTATAACGCCGGGAAAGCTTGAGGGAAAAATTTATGTAAATTCCGAGGATGTTACCGACGTCAGAGTCAGCGAGCGTGCAAGGCTTATAGGCACGGTGCTCCAGAATGCAGACGAGCAGATAGTCTATGATACCGTCCGCGACGAAATAGCTTTCGGGTGCGAAAACTTAGATGTCCCGGTCGAAAAGATAGATTTTAGGATAGCGGCGAGCACAAATATGATGAAGATATCGCCAGACGCAAAGACGCGGACTATGTCGGGCGGGCAGAAGCAGAGGCTTATTACCGCTTCGACGCTCGCGATGAAGCAGAAAATCATAATTCTTGATGAGCCGCTGGCAAACCTTGACGTTGAGGGCGCGCATGTCCTGCTCGGCGCGCTTCGCTCACTTGCCAAAAGCGGATATGCCGTGCTGCTCGTTGAGCACAGGCTCGATGTTGTCAGACCCTATGTCAACAAGGTTATGTGGATAAAAGATAAAAATGTCACAATGAGCGCCGACAAGGATGCCGTCCTCCGCTGCGAACGGGTCATAGAGCCGGAGAACAATGCACACACTGCTGGCTCACCGGTTATAAGCGGGCGTGGTTTGGTGTTTAGCGCAGGCGGCAGAAATATCCTTGATTCGCTCGATATCGATGTGTATAAAGGTGAACGCCTTGTTCTGCTCGGTGCGAATGGCTGCGGCAAGACTACGCTCATGCGGACTCTCGCAAGGCTCAACAAGCTCACATCAGGCACGCTCGAACAAAATATAGTTCAAAAGCCGGGGCGAAGAAAGCCCAACGCCGCGTGGTTCAAAAAGGTCGGCTTTGTCTATCAGAATCCGACCTATCAGCTCTTCATGCCGACACTGCTCGCCGAGGCCTCTTTCAGGGCATCATCGGAGCAGAAAGCAAGGGAGATGATCGAGGCGTTTGGCCTCTCGGGGCTTGAAAATAGGCATCCGCAGTCCCTTTCGGAGGGACAGAAACGCCGCGCGGGTCTCGCTGCGATATGCGCGGGCGAGCCGGAAGTGCTGTTCCTCGACGAGCCTACTGTTGGACAGGATTATAATAATCTTGAGCGAATAGTCTCGGCTGTCAATAAGTTGAACCGCGAAAACGGCTGTACGGTCGTCACCGTTACTCACGACCGCAGGTGCGCCGCCGCTATGGCAGACAGGGCGCTCATAATGGGCAACGGAAAAATAGCCGAACACGGGGACAGAAATCTCGCCGACAGCTATCTCAATAAACAGTTCAAAATCATTGGGGAGTGATTAGATGATAAAAACAAGACTCATAGGGCAGGTGCCTTCCTCCAAGAAGTACATTGCCCTTACGGTGCTCGCGCAGTGGATAAGGCTTTGCGCGAATATCGTGATGATGTTTATTTTCTCACATATTCTTGAGCTTATTTTGGGCGGCGCGACCATGACGGTTAGCGTGCTTCTGCCTTATATTATAGGCATCTCCGCAGTTATGACAGTGCGCTATGTCTGCGGAGTGTGCAGCTCAAAGACATCTTTTTTGGCGTCGGCACAGGTGAAAAAAGTCCTGCGCGGGAAGATGTACAAAAAGCTTACCCGCATGGGTGCGTCGTATCATGAGAAGGTTTCAACCTCCGAGGTGCTCCAGGTTTTTGTCGAGGGTGTCGATCAGCTTGAGCTTTATTTCGGAAAATATCTGCCGCAGTTCTTCTTTGCCATGCTTGCGCCGATAACGCTTTTCGCGGTGCTCGCTTTTGTCAGCTGGAAAGCCTCGCTCGTGCTTCTCGTCTGCGTGCCGCTGATTCCGCTTTCGATAGTCGCGGTGCAGAAGATAGCAAAACGGCTGCTGAGCAAATACTGGGGAGTATATGTCAATCTCGGCGACACGTTCCTTGAGAATATTCAGGGACTCACGACCCTCAAGGTATATCAGGCCGATGAGAGAAAGAACGTCGAGATGAACGAAAAGGCGGAGGAGTTCAGGCGTATCACTATGAAGGTGCTCACCATGCAATTGAACTCCGTCAGCGTCATGGATATCGTCGCATATGCGGGCAGCGCGGTCGGCGTTGTCATCGCAGTATGTCAGGTGGCAAACGGCACGATAACGCTCCCGCAGGCGTTTCTTATCATTATGCTTGCCGCGGATTTCTTCCTGCCCCTGCGTCTGCTCGGCTCGTTCTTCCATGTTGCGATGAACGGTATGGCGGCGAGTGACAAGCTCTTTAAGCTCCTCGATACTCCAGCAGACGAGCAGGGAACGCAGATTCCCGAGAACTTCGATAGCGATATAAAGCTCGAAAACGTGACCTTCTCTTATGATGGCGAAAAGACCGTGCTCAACGGCATCTCGGCAGATATCCCGAAGAACAGCCTTGTGTCCGTCGTCGGCGAGTCCGGCTGCGGAAAGAGCACAATAGCTTCTCTTATCTGCGGCACAACAAAAGGCTACAAAGGGAGCATAAAGATAGACGGCGTTGAGATAAGAGACATCGACGAAAAAGCGCTCATGGATAACATAACCGCCGTCAATTTCAACAGCTATATCTTCGCTGGGACGGTTAGGGACAACCTGCTCATGGCTTGCCCGAATGCTTCCGACGACGAACTCATAGACGCGCTCGAAAAAGTGAATCTCTGGGAGTTCCTCTCCTCGCAGGATGGGCTTGATACGGCTCTCTCTCAGCAGGGCAGCAATTTCTCCGGCGGTCAGCGTCAGCGCCTCGCGATAGCCCGCGCGCTTTTGCATGACACACCTGTGTATATCTTCGATGAGGTCACTTCGAACATCGATGTCGAGAGCGAAAATGACATCATGGAAGTTATCCGCGAAATGGCAAAGACAAAGACGGTTCTGCTTATCTCCCACAGGCTCGAAAATGTCGTCACCTCCGATATGATTCTACTGCTTGACGGCGGATGCATCGCGGAGAGCGGCGCGCATTCGCGCCTTATGCAAGAAAAGGGCAAGTATTATACAATGTATTCGACTCAGGCTCAGCTTGAAAAATATTCAAAGGAGGCGGCAGCGGTATGAAAAGAAAACAGAGCGGTCTGCGTATAATGAGCAGACTCATAGTCCTCGTCAAGCCGCTTTCCGGCTTTATGTGTCTTGCGGTTTTGCTCGGCGTGCTCGGATTCCTTTGCGCCATTCAGATAACCGTCGCGGGTTCGCTGACCCTGCTCACCGCCGCAAAAATAAGCGGCGGAATCGCAATAAAGACCGGCTGTATCTGCATCATAATTTTTGCCGTTCTCAGGGGATTTCTGCACTACGGCGAGCAGGCGTGCAACCATTATATAGCATTCAAGCTTTTGGCTCTTATCCGCGACAAGGTGTTCAAAGCCATGCGCCGGCTTTCTCCCGCGAAGCTCGATGGTAAAGACAAAGGCAACCTTGTCTCGGTCATAACGAGCGACATCGAACTGCTTGAAGTGTTCTATGCGCACACGATATCGCCGACCTGCATTGCGATACTGACCTGCCTTATTATGCTTATTTTTATCGGGCGCTACAGCATTTGGCTCTCGCTCGTTGCGCTCGCCGCCTATATAACGGTCGGCGCGGTGATTCCGTTGGTGTCCTCGAGGCTTAACAAGAATGCAGGCATGACCTACAGAGACGGCTCCGGCGCGCTCTCGGGCTTCGTGCTCGACAGTATGCGCGGACTGCTTGAGTCGATAAGATATAACAGCACCGACAAGCGTCTCGAAGAGATGGATAAAAAGACTGACGAGTTGAACTCGCTTCAGGACAGACTCAAGAAGATAGAGGGACACACGGGCGCCGTTACGGATATCGCAATAATCTTCTTCTCCGTTGCAATGCTGCTCACGGGTATCGCCCTCTATCAAAAAGGCGTTATCGGTTTCGACGGAATGATAGTTTCTACCGTTTCGATGATGAGCTCGTTCGGCCCCGTCGCCGCGCTCTCGGGTCTTGCCGGAAATCTTACCCACACTCTCGCGGCGGGCGAAAGAGTTCTCGGCATACTCGATGAGAACCCGGTGGTTGAAGAAAACATAGACGGAAAAACAGTTGCTTTCGACGGCATAGAAAACGAAAATGTCGGATTTGCTTACGGCGATGAAAAAATTCTTGACGGCTTCAATATGACTGTCGAGCCGGACAAGATAATCAGTATCACGGGCCCGAGCGGTTCGGGCAAGTCCACCGCGCTCAAGCTCATGATGCGCTTCTGGGATGTTCAGCAGGGCAGCATAAAGATGAGCGGCGAGGATATCAGAGATATAAAGACCTCGTGCCTCAGAAGCAACCAGAGCCTTGTCAGTCAGGAGACGCAGCTTTTCAACGATTCGATAGAGTCCAATATAAAAATAGCCGATTACAACGCCACGCATGAGCAGGTCGTTGAAGCGGCGAAGAAAGCTTCTATCCATGATTTCATCATGACTCTGCCCAAGGGCTATGACACAAATGTCGGTGAGCTCGGAGATCTGCTCTCCGACGGCGAGAAGCAGAGAATAGGTCTCGCCAGGGCGTTCCTCAGCGATGCGCCGATGATTATGCTTGACGAGCCTACGAGTAACCTTGACAGCCTCAACGAGGGTCATATCCTGCGCTCGATAAACGAGGCAAAGAAGGGCAAGAGCATAGTGCTCGTCTCCCACAGAAAATCAACTTCGAGAATAGCCGACAAGGCTTATACGGTTTACAGAGGCAGATTATCATGAGCAAGAAAGAGACAAAAGACAGAATAACCCGCGAAAAAGAGATGCTGCCGGAGATGGTGAAAATCTACTGTCACGGCGTGCATAAGACAAAGAGGGGAGAACTTTGCCCCGAGTGCCGGGAGCTGTGCGACTATGCGCTTTACAGGCTCGACCACTGCCGTTGGGGGAATGAAAAGAATTTCTGCTCCCAGTGCCCGTGCCATTGCTATAAGCCCGCCATGCGCGAAAAGATAAGAGCCGTCATGCGCTACTCCGGTCCGCGTATCATGCTCTACCATCCGCTTGTCGGCTCGCTCCACGCATTCGAGACCGTCAAAGGCGTGATAAAAGCGAAGAAAAGTCATTGATAAACTCTCTGACCAGACATTCCAGCAATTAATAAACCGAGCAGTAAGACTTAAATCTTACTGCTCGGTTGCCTTTATTTTTATATCTTTTACTTCTCGTCTCTCCAGCTCTTGACTTCGCTGAGAAGCCAGTTCGCCCATTCGTCAACACCTTCGCCGGTCTTGGCGCAGATCATGAATACCTTGGCGTTCGGGTTGCGGCGCTTTATATATTCCTTGCACTTCTCGACATCAAAGTCGAAATAGGGGAGAACATCAATCTTGTTGATGATAACAACATCGCAGATAGAGAACATCAGGGGATATTTGAGCGGCTTGTCGTCGCCCTCGGGCACGGAGAGGATCATCGCATTTTTAACGGCTCCTGTGTCGAACTCTGCGGGGCAGACGAGGTTGCCGACATTTTCGAGTATTGCGAGTTCAACATCGCCGGTTTCGAGTCCGTCAAGACCCTGTCTTGTCATCTCCGCGTCGAGGTGGCACATTCCGCCGGTGTGCAGCTGAATTGCCTTGACTCCCGTCTCGGCAATTCTCTTCGCGTCAACATCACTGTCGATATCCGCTTCCATAACGCCTATCTTGACTTTGTCTTTCAGCGCGGCGATAGTTGCCTTGAGGGTAGTCGTCTTGCCGGCTCCGGGCGAGGACATGAGGTTGAGTAGGAATACGCCCTTCTCTTTGAGCTCGCGGCGCAGCTTGTCCGCCTGCTCGTCGTTATTTTTAAACACGCTCTGCTTGATTTCAAGAATTCTTACTTCGTCCATGTTTTTTCACCTGTTTTCAGATTGTTTTATTATATTTTATCCCGTTACGGCGGCGGTGTCAACAAATCCGCGCCGTATTTTACATATCATTCATATAAGACGCCCCGCTCTGTCGAACGGGGAAACTGTTATTTGTTGAGTATTGATATTGCGTCGCTTATGGTCTTTTCGTGAGCCTCCATGCCGTACTTGTCGACCTCTTTCTTGTTCTTCTCGCCGTGGGTCAGGCAGCCTGCGCCGCCGATGCATCCGCCGGTGCACGCCATGCCTTCGATGAAATTCGCATCGAGCATACCCTTGCTCTTCCTGAGCAGAGCTGCACGGCAAGCTTCGATTCCGTCGCAGGAGCAGGCTTTGAGATCAAAGTCCTCTATTCCGTGTTCCTTGAGACCCTGCGCCACCGCATCGGCGAGACCGCCGCAGCGGGCGAATATTCTGCCGAAATACGATGCGTTGTCAAGAACATCTTCGGAGAGGGTCATTATATCAATATCTCTGCTGTCGAACAGAGCCTGAAGCTCTTCGAAAGTCATCGCCGCGTCAACATAGGGCTTGACCTCGTCCTTCTGAACCTCCGCTTTCTTTGCCGTGCAGGGGCCGATGAATACAACCTTGCAGGGCGCCTCATGTTCTTTGATATATTTGGATATAGTCGCCATGGGGGAAAGATTGTGGGAAATGAACGGCTTGAGATCCGGGAAGGATTTTTCGATGTAGTTGACAAACGCAGGGCAGCATGAGCTTGTTAAGAAGCCTTTCTCCGCCAGCTCTTCGGACTCTGCGTATGCGACCATGTCCGCGCCGAGAGCGGCTTCGATAACCGTGTGGAAGCCAAGCTCCTTGAGCCCCTTTATGACCTGACCGAGCTTCGCGTATGTAAACTGACTTGAAATCGAAGGCGCAACAACTGCGAACACTTTGTATTTAGTGTTGTTCTCGCTCTTCTTTATAATATCAATAACGTCGAGCATATATGACTTGTCCGTTATCGCACCGAACGGGCACTGGTAGACGCACGCGCCGCAGGATATGCACTTGTCGTAGTTTATCGCCGCCGCTTTGTTCTCGTTCATGCTGATAGCCTTTATCTTGCACGCCATCTCGCAGGGACGCTTGCGGTTTATAATCGCGGTGTAGGGGCAGACTCTGGAGCACGCACCGCACTCCTTGCATTTCGTCTTGTCGATATGCGCAACGTGCTCGCGGTCAAAAGAGAGTGCGCCGAAGCGGCAGACATCCTCACAGCGGTGGGCGAGGCATCCGCGGCAGGCGTTGGTGACTTCGTATCCGCCCATGGGACACTCGTCGCAGGCGATGTCGATAACCTCTATAATGTTCGGGTTGCTGCCGATAGCTATCTTGACTCGCTCGCTGAGTATCGCTCTTTCTTTGTAGACACAGCAGCGCATGGTCGGCGTGTTGCCGGGGACGATGGTTTTCGGTATCTCGAAAAGATTTTCAAGCAGCGTGTCGTTCCATGCAAGCCGCGCGACCTCGCGCAGGACTTTATATTTAAGATACTGTACCTTAGTGTCGAATTTTCTCATTAATATTCCCCTTAGAAATAGCTGACCTTGACTCTCTTGCCCATCTCTTTGAGGCAGGCGCAGAGCTCCTTGACAAGGTTCATTTTTATATTGAAATTGATAGGCAGATCGGGATTCTGATGAGCCGGGTTGACGGCTCTGCCGACATAGAAGTTGATGTCGGTAGCCTCCTCGAACAGCATTCGGCATATGAGCGAAGCGCCGTCGCGCTTGAAGCCCCATTCCTCATACAGTTCATTCTTGCCTAACGCATCTTTGGTATACTCAATGACCTTGTTTATCGTTATGACTCCCTCGGTCACCAGATCAACGCCCTCGATCTCCGCAATCGGCGGAACGTCGCTCTGTTCAAAATTGAGGCTCGCCTTGAGCGGCTTACCCAGATATTTGGCGGCGATGGACGAAGTTGTGCCGCCGCAGATGATGTGCTTGCCCTCTTTCGAGAAGAAGAGCGACATCATTCGGTCGCAGTCGTCGGGATTGCGCGGCGGGCCGAAGAGAAGGTTCATCGGTTCGCGCTTGCGTATCTTGACAACGCAAGCAGTCGTATCGTCTCCGGGATGACCGCCGTAGAGCTTGTCGCACTCGTCAACGAGCATCGTCGAAAGCGTTTTCGCCGTGTATCCGACAGGCACAAGCCCGGACATAAAGTCCGCGATATCGTCGCGCTTCCAGCCGAAGTTGAAAGCCGTTCCGATTCCTGCGTGCGGGCATCCGTCACTCATCGCGACGAAAACATCGCCCTCCTGAAGCTTTATCTGCGACTTAAAAATGTTCTTTCCGCCGATGTTCAGCTCCGTCTCCGTATATTTAAACGGCTCGCAGTCGCGTATCATTATAACATGCGGGTTGTCGTATTGAATTATCTCGGCGGTCTCGTTGTTTATGAGGTGTATGATGGTGAAGGTCGAATATGCGACTCCGCGCACCGAGCATATCGGCAGGGTGGCGGCTATGGTCGCCACGCACTCTTCGAGCGGCAGACCTTCAGCCATCATCGTTGATATTATTTTTGAGGTGAGGGTGGAGAGAATGCTGGCCTTGACGCCGCTTCCGAGTCCGTCCGCGAGCACGATGACGGTTGAATTTTCGTCCTGTTCAATTATGTCAACGTGATCGCCGCAGAGCTGTTCGCCCTCGTGGTTTATACTCTTCCAGCCTATCTCGGCGCAGAGGTTATTCATTGCTGATCGACTCCTTGAGCTTGGATAGCGCTATCTTTGTTTCTGCCGCCGTCTCGCCGAGCAGCGATGCAATCTCCTGAACTATACGCATCTGCTTGTCAACGACCTTGTCGGCTATTTCAACCGTCTGGCGGCTGATATTTTCTTTCTGTTCGCGCACAGTCTCCTCCTGCGTAACATCACGCATGATGCATATGAGCAGGCGGTATTCCTTATCGTATATTATAGTCTCCTCAACATACTTGTCGTATTCGGCGAGATACATGCGCTTGTCGTGCATATTTCTGCCTGTTTGAAGAACGTTTAAGAAATCCTTGGGGTCGAGCACGCGCACAACGCCGTCTCCGAGAATGTCGGAGGGGGAGCGAAGATTCATTATCTTGAGCGCCGCCTTGTTTATCTGCTGAACCTCGAGCTTTTCGTTGAGCAGGATAAGTCCGTTGGGCGTGTTGCGGACGATGTTGTCCGAGAAGCTCTCCGCCTTGTCCTTAAGATAGGGCAGGCACATCGATATCTCCGCCTTGCCGTGATATATGGCGATAGCCTTTTCGCGGCAGGTGTTGTATCCGCAGGAGCCGCAGTTGAGCTCATCCGAGGGCTTGGTTTTGCCCATGCGGTGAAGAATCTCGGTTATCTCTGCCTCCGACGGGGGCTGGAGTCTGCGCTCGATGACGGTGAAGTTCTTCTGAAGCTCGTAGCTGTCCGGCTGATCAACTTCAAAATCCTTGTCGCCGGCGAACTGCGCCACAGCCATGTAGTCTTTGACGGGCGCGCGGTGGAATTTTTCCATTACCGGACCGCCTATGCAGCTGCCGGAGCAGGCGGACATCTCGATAAAGCAGTTATGTATCTTGCCGTTTTCAATGTCCTTGAGTGCCGCCATGCAGTTTTCAACGCCGTCAATCGCCATGTAGGTGTATTTCGGGTTGTCCTGCGCCATGGTCTTGAGTATGCCGCCGGCCGTCGGGAAGAAGCGCGCGCGGCTGTGCTCGTCCGAGTCCGTCTCACGGGCAAGCTCAATGCCCGCCGACTTGAACCAGCTTGTCAGCTCGTCGAATGTCAAAACGGCGTCAACTATGCCTTCGTAGTACTGCGCCTCGTCTTTTTTCGCAACGCAGGGACCGATGAAAACAGTCTTTGCGTTCGGATATCTGCGCTTTATATCCTTGCAGTGAGCCTGCATGGGGGAGAGCACATTTGCAAGAAACGGCAGCTCCGCAGGAAAATATTTTTGAATGAGCAGGTTAATAGAGTGGCAGCAGGAGGAGATGATGATATCTCTCGTGTCGCTGTCTACCATGTGCTCATATTCTGTCTTGACTATTGTTGCGCCGACAGCGGTCTCCTCGGCGTCGAAAAAGCCGAGCTTCTTGAGCGCTTCGCGCATCGCGTTTATGCCCACGCCCTCATAGTTTGCAATGAAAGACGGGGCAAGGCTGACAATGACCGGGTCGCTGCTCTGGAGCAGGACTTTTACTTTTTCGGTCTCGTCAACTATCTGCTTTGCATCCTGCGGACATACGACAAAGCACTGACCGCAGAGGATACATTCGTTGCCGATAATATATGCCTGATTGCCCGAGAAGCGTATAGACTTCACCGGGCAATGGCGGATACATTTATAGCAGTTTTTACAGTTGGATTTTTTAAGAGTCAGGCAATCCATGCCGTTACACCCTCTCTTCCCTTATCCGTTTTAGTACATTCTCCTCAAAGAAGTAGTTGAACCCCTCCGGCGTTATTCCGGTGTAGACATCGTCGTCGACCGATATAGTCACGCCCTCGCGGTTGCACCTGCCGGTGCAGAAGCTGCCGGCAAGTGTAACATCGTTTTCGAGGTCATATTTTTTCAGAGCGTCCTCAAACAGCCCGACAATCTTTTCCGAACCCTTGAGGTGGCAGGCAGAGCCTACGCAAATCTGGATTATCATATGTTTCAGACCTTTGCAAGAACGTTTTCGCTGAAGAAGTCTTTGACTGTATCGGGCTTCACGGAGAAGAACTTGTCGTCCACCGTGACGCACACGCCCTGCTGGCATTTGCCCATGCAGAAGGTGCCGGAGAGCTCTACCTTGTCGTCAAGATTGTTTTCTCTTATAAGGTACTGGAGCTGCTCAACTACCTGGCGCGATCCCTTGATGTGGCAGGAGGAACCGATGCAAACGGTTATTTTCATTCATTTCACCTCTTTCACGAGTAATCAACAACATCGATCCACGAGTGGAGGAATTCGCGCTCCGCAGCGTTGCCCTTGACCGTCTGTGATGCGGCAACGATGGGCATCCATTTCTGGACATACTGTATCGCGGTGTCGCTCTTCTCGCAGAAAAGATTCAGATACTTCTTCGCGGCGTCGATATCTCCGTTGAGCCAGAAGAGGAGATATGTGCGCGCGGCGTCGGCTGAGGCGTTGCCCTGGGTGGCGTGCGACCAGTCGATGATATAAGGCGTGCCGTCGTCGGTGATTATAACGTTCGAGGGGTTGAAATCGCCGTGGCAGACCTTGTTGTGCTTGGGCATCGACTCAAGGCGGGTGTGCAGGTCATATCTGACCGTTGCGGAAAGATCGGTCTGGCAGATCTTTCTGTTCATCTTGTCCTTTAGTTTGTTGAGCAGGGGGCAGGTCTTTGAGTGCATCTCGAGCTGGAGGTCGACGAAAAGATTGAGATATTCGTCCTTCTTCTCGGGATTCTCCTGCATCAGCTGCGCAAGCGTCTTGCCCTTGATATAGTCGGACACTATTGTCCATTTGCCGTCGATGACCGTAACCTCGAGAACTCTCGGAATATTGAGTCCGGTCTCTTCGATACGCGCCTGGTTGAGCGCCTCGTTGAGCACGTCGGCCTTTGAATAGCCTTCGTTGAAAACCTTGAGGCAGCGGTCGCCGTCGCGGTAGACTGTCTTGTTGTTCCTTACTGCTATGATTCTGTCAAGATTCATTGTGAACCCTCCTTATGCCTTGTTCTTGCCGTTCTCCGCTCTGCGGTAGGCTTGCTTGAAGTTGTGGGCGCTGTCGTCCTCGGCGATATCTGCCTCGGTCGGCATGGGCTTCTCTTCAAAGTGCTTCTTGCCGTAGTATGCGTTGAGATACATCTGCTTTATCTCGCTCATGAGCGGGTATCTCGGGTTTGCACCGGTGCACTGGTCGTCGAATGCGTTCTCGGTCATCTCGTCGAGAGTGTCGAGGAAGTATTTCTCGTCAATGCCGTAGTCTTTGATTGTCTTCTTTATTCCGACGCGCTCCTTGAGCTCGTTGATAGCTTTTATAAGATTCTCAAGCTTCTCCTTGTCGTTCTTGCCGCCGAGTCCGAGGCTGTCGGCAACCTCTGCGTAGCGGGCAAGGGTGTGCGGATGGTCGTACTGCGGGAAAGTGCCCATCTTGGCGGGAGCTTCCGCCGCGTTGAAGCGGAGAACCTCTTCAATCATCAGCGCGTTTGCAACGCCGTGGGGGAGGTGGTGATAAGCGCCGAGCTTATGCGCCATGGAGTGGCAGACGCCGAGGAAAGCGTTCGCAAAAGCCATACCTGCCATTGTTGCGGCGTTCGCCATCTTTTCGCGGGCTTCGACATCCGTCTGACCGTTCTCGTATGCGCGGGGCAGATAGTCGAATATGACCTTGAGCGCCTGCTTTGCGAGTCCGTCGGTGTAGTCGGTAGCCATGACGGAAGCGTAAGCTTCGAGCGCGTGGGTGACTGCGTCGATACCGGAAGCGGCGGTCAGTCCTCTGGGTGCGCTCATATGGAAATCCGTGTCAACTATTGCCATGTTGGGCATGAGCTGATAGTCGGCAAGGGGATACTTGATGCCGGTGGTCTCGTCGGTGATAACGGCGAACGGAGTTACCTCACTGCCGGTACCTGCCGAGGTCGGGATGGCGATGAAATATGCCTTTTCGCCCATCTTCGGGAAGGTGTAGACACGCTTGCGGATATCAATAAAGCGCATAGCCATGTCCATGAAGTCCGCTTCGGGATGCTCATAGAGAACCCACATGATCTTCGCCGCGTCCATCGCGGAGCCGCCGCCGAGGGCGATTATTGTGTCGGGCTCGAAAGCTCTCATCTGCTCAACGCCCTTTTCGGCGCACTGGAGAGTCGGGTCGGGAGCAACGTCGCCAAATGTCGCATGGACAATGCCCATCTCGTCGAGCTTATCGGTTATCGGCTTGGTGTAGCCGTTTTTGTAAAGGAAGTTATCGGTGACGATGAACGCTCTCTTCTTGCCCATGATGTTCTTGAGCTCGTCGAGCGCGACGGGCAGGCAGCCCTTCTTGATGTAGACCTTCTCAGGTGCTCTGAACCAAAGCATGTTCTCTCTCCTCTCAGCCACAGTCTTGATGTTGATAAGATGCTTGACACCAACGTTCTCGCTGACGCTGTTGCCGCCCCATGAGCCGCAGCCGAGGGTGAGCGAGGGCGCGAGCTTGAAGTTGTAAAGATCGCCGATGCCGCCGTGGGAGGAAGGGGTGTTGACGAGAATACGGCAGGTCTTCATGCGCGCCGAGAACTCGTCGAGCTTCTCATGCTCGGTTATTTCATTGAGATATATTGAAGACGTATGACCGTAGCCGCCGTCTGCAATAAGCTGTTCAGCCTTGTTGAATGCGTCGTGAATGTCTTCCGCCTTGTACATTGCAAGCACGGGGGAGAGCTTCTCGTGGGCGAACTCCTCGGAGAGATCAACGCTCTCGACTTCGCCGATAAGTATCTTCGTGCCCTCGGGAACGGTTACTCCCGCAAGCTCTGCGATTCTGAAAGCCGACTGACCGACTATCTTGGCGTTGAGTGCGCCGTTTATAAGAATGGTCTTTCTGACCTTCTCGGTCTCCTCGGGGTCAAGGAAGTAGCATCCGCGAGTCGCAAACTCTGTCTTGACTGCGTCATAGACATTCTGATGAACTATAACGGACTGCTCGGATGCGCAGATCATGCCGTTGTCGAATGTCTTGGAGTGGATTATCGAGTTGACAGCGAGGACAATATCAGCGGTGTCATCGATTATAGCGGGCGTGTTGCCGGCGCCGACGCCGACTGCGGGCTTGCCGGAGGAATATGCCGCCTTGACCATTCCGGGGCCGCCGGTGGCGAGGATTATATCCGCCTCTTTCATGACGAGGTTCGTCATCTCAAGGCTTGGAGTGTCGATCCACTCAATGATGCCCTCGGGCGCACCTGCCTTGACTGCCGCGTCGAGAACTATCTTTGCGGCCGCTGCGGTTGATTTCTTGGCGCGGGGATGGGGGCTGATGATAATAGCGTTTCTGGTCTTGAGGGCAAGCAGGCACTTGAATATGGCGGTGGAGGTCGGGTTCGTCGTGGGTATGACCGCCGCGATAACGCCGACGGGTTCGGCAATCTTCTTTATGCCGTATGCCTTGTCCTCTTCAATTATACCACAGGTTTTTGTGTTTTTGTAGGCATTGTAAATATATTCTGCCGCGTAGTTGTTCTTTATGACCTTATCTTCAACAACGCCCATGCCTGTCTCTTCGACCGCCATCTTTGCAAGCGGTATTCTCGCCTTGTTTGCGGCGGAAGCGGCGGCGAGGAAGATTTTGTCTACCTGCTCCTGGGTGTAAGTTGAAAACTTCTTCTCTGCCTCTTTGAGCGAAGCAAGAGCTGATTCGAGTGTTTCAACGCTGTCGATGATTTTTCTTTCGTTGTTCATGATTTTTATCCCCCTAAACGGTTTACTGTTTTATCTGTGTTTTCAGGTGTGCGAGCGAGAGAGCCATGTTTTCATATTGGATTGCTACACCCTCGGGTGCTGTGAGTTTGCACGGCGCAAAGCTCATTATGGCTTTTATGCCGCTTTGACAGAGCTTGTCGCATACTTCCTGCGCCGCCTTTGCCGGCACTGTAATTACTCCGATGCTGACATTGTTTTCTTTGCAGAAATCGTGTAGTCCGTCAATCGGCAGTATAGGTTTTCCGCTTGCGTTATTCTGCGAAACATCCATATCGAATGCCGCGAGAATGTCAAGCCCGTAGTCGGAAAATCCGCCGTAGTCGAGCAGAGCTCTTCCGAGCTTTCCCGCGCCGACTATCACCGTTTTGCCGTTGCGGCTGTCGATGAGACATTCAAGGCTCGCTTTGAGGTCGGATACGGTGTAACCTATCCTCGGCTTGCCGGAGCCGCATATCGCTCCGAGATCCTTGCGAACCTGAACCTCGCCGAAGCCCAATGCCTTTGCTATCGTTGTCGCCGAGACCGTTTCGACATCTTGCGGCAGACTCTCAATAAATTTGAGATAAACAGGGATGCGCCCCAGAGCAGCTCTGGACACGTCCGTAGTTTTCATGCTGCACCTCCCGAAAAGTAGTAGTCTGACTTCTGACCAATACTATTCTATCGCATAACGAGGCAAAAGGGAATTACGACTTTTATATATCGATATTATTGATATCGATATACCTTTACCTTTATTTGGCATAGTTTACAGATAGTGGGGAATATTCAGTTTTTTTATGGTGTTATTGACCTGAAATGAACTCTTTTTTGACGTTTCCGTCGAGATCTTTCCAGACAAATTTTTTATTTTCAAGCGTCATGTAGCCGTGATGGCTGTTCTCTTTCGGTATCGAAACCGAACCGGGATTCATATATGTATAATCTTCATGCTCAACGCACTTCGGAACATGCGTGTGTCCATGCAGAAGAATGTCACCTTTTTTCATGGGCGGAAGATTGTTTTCATTGTATATATGTCCGTGCGTCGCGTAAATAATGCTGTTCCCTAGGTCTATTATCGCGTAGTCGGCGAGAACCGGGAATTTCAGCACCATCTGATCGACTTCAGCTTCGCAGTTTCCGCGCACGCAGAGAATCTCATCTTTCATCGCGTTGAGCATTTCGATGACCTCTTTGGGAGCGTAGCCCTCCGGCAGGTCGTTTCGCGGGCCGTGATAGAGTATATCGCCGAGCAGAAGCATGCGGTCGGCGTTCTCGACTTTGTATCTTTCAAGCATCTTTCGGCAGTAGTACGCGCTGCCGTGAATGTCGGATGCTATAAACCATTTCATTTTATAGTTTCTCCTTTATCCGAAAGTCTTTCGCTTCGCTTTGACAAGCTGCTCTATAAACATGTTGTCAAGCTCGGTCAGCTCATAATCCTTGCGGTGAACCAACACATCTTTATATTTGCGTGTGTTCTCCGGGCAGACGCGCTGGATAAGCCCGTATCTGTCGAGCAGCTCCTGCGGAATGGGGGAGACCCACATGAAAGTATCGGGGTTGCGTGAGAGCAGTTCAAACTGACTCGCTCTCTCGAACACGAATATGCGCCTTTGCGAATTGTCCGGCAGTTCTTCTTTCTTGACTTCGGACAGCGGAAGGGACGGCACATACGGATCGGCGTGCGCTATCTCGATGCGGTCGCGGAGATCGTCGAATGTAATGTCCTCTTTCTCTGCGAGCGTGCTGTTCTTACTCATGAGCAGAACATATTGAAACTCGGTTATAAGCTCGTAGGTGAGCCCCTTTTCGTCGAATGTTGATTTGTAATATTTGTCGTATCCTTCGGCGTAGCGGATTATGCAGAGCTTGTATTCATCCTGGAGAATGTTTTTCATCGAGCGCATGGAGTTAGTCTCTTTGTAGAATATCTCAACCGGCGTGTCCTTGTCGAGAAGCTTTGAGAACTCGGCGAATGCGTCGGTCACATAGCTCGCCCTCGGCACGGATATCGAGAATTTTTTCTTCTCGGTCGTACCCTTGCTGAACACTTCTTCGATAGCGTCGACCTGACGGAGTATCGAGCGGGCGTAACGAACAAAAACCTCGCCGTCCGGCGTCAGCACCATTCCCTTTGCGCTTCGGTCGAATATGGTAACTCCGAGGCTCGCTTCGAGCTCTTTTATCGCTCTGCTGAGGTTGGGCTGGCTGACATAGAGCTTCTCAGAAGCTTTGTTTATAGACCCGGTCTCAGCCACTTCAACTGCGTATTTCAGATGAACAAGATTCATGCTGTGTCCTCCTGTGGATTGCGCCGATAAGATAGGCGGTTGAATGCAACACTATATATGTAAATATAATACCACATATATGCCGCAAAATCTACAACATTATAATAGCTCATCCGCAAGAAATCAATAGCAATATAAAAGCACAAAAAAATATCCGCAGAGCTTAGTCTGCGGATAAAACTTTTGCGGTTATACGGTTGCTTCTTCTTTGCTTTCTCTGTGCGAGAACATCGGATTTTCGGGCGAGAATATGTTCACGGCGCGGTGGAGAACCTTGAGGTCTACCTGTGTTGCTTCGCCGCCGCATTCTCCGTCAAGCGTCCATATCTCGGGCTTTTCAAATGTGAGCTTTACTTCGGAAGCTTTTATGTATATAAGAGAGTCGCCGTCAAAGTCGCGTTTCATTATTCTGTGGAGCATGTTGAACGCCGCAAGCGGATTAGAGAGCTTGCGCACGAGCAGAAGCTCAAACAGACCGTCGTCAAGCTTGACATCATCTTTGTCGAATTTGAAAAGTCCCGCAACAGAAGTGGAATTTGAAAACGAGCCGAAATAGAAATCGTCCTCAAGCACATTTCCGTCATATTCTATTTTAATGTGTCTCGGCTTGACATCGGCGAGAGCGGGGATAAGATGCAGGAAAAAGCCGTTTATCATATATGCGCTGTATCCGAGCAGATTTTTCATCTTCTGCGGGGTGCTGTATGATATCTTTGTGCCGGGGCCGAAGCAGGCAACATATGAAAACTGATGTCCGTTGTAGTCGCCGACATCGTATCCGTTTGTGTGCCCGGAAGCGATAAGCTCGGCGGCTTCGTTGAGCTTTGTCGGTATTCCGAGCGTCACCGCGAGGTCGTTTGTCGAACCCATCGGCAGATAGCCTATCGGAATATTTGCTCCCGCGCTCATCAGTCCGTTTATAGTCTCGTTGAGCGTGCCGTCTCCGCCGCAGCAGATAACAAGGTCGTGACCCTCCGCAAAGTCGCGCGCTATATTCACTGCGTCGCCCTGACAGGTGGTGTATTTGATGGTGAAGTCAAAAACGCCGTCCGGAAAGGCGTTGACTATCTCACCGAGATCTGATCTCGTTCTGTTCTTTCCCGCGCAAGGATTGACTATCAGAAGTGCTTTTTTTCGTCTGTTTTCTGCTGCATTATTCATTTTTGTGCGGCCTCCCAAGTGTTCCCATATAATGACCGCGACAATCGTACCACTCGAATTTAAACAAATTGTGAACAAGTGCCTCGCAACGAAAAATATTCGGTAAAAAATTCTGATATATACTATATAGAAATAAAATCGGTGCTATAATAGTCGAAAAAGTTCGCGGAGGTTTGTGATGATAAGAAATGTGCTCTTTGACTTGGATGATACGCTCTTCGATTTTCATAAGGCGGAGAAAATAGCCCTCACGAAAACACTTGTGCATTTCGGCATCGACCCGACCGAAGAGACACTGGCTCTCTACAGCACAATAAACGCAACCCATTGGAAGCGCCTCGAACTCGGCGAAATCTCGCGAGAAGAAGTCAAAGTCGGGCGCTACCGCGAGCTGTTTAAAACGATAGGCGTCGAGTGCGATCCCGTAAAGGCGACTGCGTATTATGAAAGTATGCTCGCAATCGGCCACTATTTTATGCCCGGTGCACCCGAGCTGCTCGAGGAGCTTTACAGAAAGTATAGACTTTATATAGTCTCAAACGGCACCGCAAAGGTACAGGAGGGCAGGATAGGAAGCTCCGGAATCGCAAAATATATGGACGGCATATTTATCTCTCAGATTCTCGGCGCCAATAAGCCGGACAAGCAGTTCTTTGATATCTGCTTTGCGGAGATACCCGATTTCTCGCTCAGCGAAACGGTCATAATCGGTGACAGCCTGAGCTCTGACATAAAAGGCGGCATAAATGCCGGGATAACAACCGTTTGGTTCAATCCCAAGGGAATAGAAAACGACAACGACATAAAGCCGGATTATACAATAAAAGAGCTTTCGGAAGTTCCCGGTTTGCTCTCTCAGATCAGCTCGAAAATATGAGACACGGCAAAACATAATATAAGCCCTGCGGCGGTCGGCAGAAGTGCGGCGATAACAGCCCATTTCATGCTGCCCGTCTCTTTTTTTACCGTTATCAGCGTTGTTGAGCACGGCCAGTGGAAAAGCATGAATATTATCACGCATATGGCTGTTTTTATGTCCCAGCCGTTTGCTGTAAGCAGTGTGTGCAGTGCGGCGCCGTCAGTCTGTGAGATGCCGATGTCGGCGAGATAACCCATGAGCATTATTGGCACGACTGTCTCGTTTGCCGGGAATCCGAGAATGAACGCAGTCAGAATGACTCCATCCATGCCGAATAGATGCGCAAGCGGGTCGAGAAAATCAGAACAATATGAAAAAATGCTTGTGCCGCTTATTTTTATGTTCGCGCTAATCCATATTATAAGCCCGGCGGGAGCTGCAACAGCCGCGGCACGCCCCAGCACAAAGAGCGTGCGGTCGAATACGGAGCGCACTATAACTTTGCCTATCTGAGGTCGGCGATACGGCGGCAGCTCGAGCGTGAATGATGAAGGTACTCCGCGAAGTATCGTCTTTGAAAGCAGGGAACACGCCGCAAAGGTCGCAAAGACGGACAGAACTATGAGCGCCGTCAGCAGAGCGGCTCCGGCAAACGAGTCAAACGGAGCGGGCAGTGCGCCGACGATAAACAGTGAAATCAGCGATATCAGCGTCGGGAATCGCCCGTTGCACGGCACTAATCCGTTCGTGACTGCCGCCATGAGGCGCTCGCGCGGCGAATCGATTATCCGGCATCCCGTAACTCCTGCCGCGTTGCAGCCGAATCCCATGCACATTGTTAATGCCTGTTTTCCGCACGCGCCGGATTTCTTGAACCTGTGGTCGAGGTTGAAAGCTACCCTTGGAAGATATCCTGAATCTTCGAGCAGCGTGAACAGCGGAAAGAATATCGCCATCGGCGGGAGCATGACCGCAACGACCCATGTCAGAACTCTGTATACTCCGTCAATGAGCGCGCTCGTCAGAATATCGGGAGCGTTTATCAAATATAGTAATTGCCGCAGTTTTGCCCCGAGCGCGTCAAAAGCCGAAAACAGCAGATTTGACGGATAGTTGGCCCCGTATACAGTCAGCCACAGCACGGCGGCGAGCAGCAGGAGCATGGCGAAAATCCCGGCACGCCCCGTGAATATGCGGTCGAGCTTTCTGTCTGCCGCCGAGTGCTTTGCGCTTGTTGTGACGCATTTTTTGAATATATCTTCAGCTCTCATAACGGCGGCTATTGCCGCTTTGTCGCGTATCATTTCATGCGTAAGCCCGAATCTGTCAATTACTTCATTTGCGAGCTTTGCCTCATCTTGCGCCGCGTCGGGAGCTTCAATTTCTCCCGAGAGTATTTGCATTGCATCGCGCCGTGGGTGGCTTGATTTTTCGCTCAGGGCGGGCGTGAGTATTTTTAGTGCTTCTTCGATTCCGCTACCATAATGCACAGGCTCTATGGGAGCGGGCTTTTTTGATATTACCGAGTCAACTGCGTCAATCAGCTCGTCGAGCCCCTTGCCGCTGCGCGCGCTCGTTCCGATTACGGGTACACCGAGCTCGCGCGACAGAGCGGGAATATCAACTGATATCTTCTTTCTCTTCGCCTCGTCCATGAGATTAATGCAAACGACAGTGCGCGGAGTTATTTCAATTATTTGCAAAACAAGATTCAGATTTCGCTCAAGGCATGTTGCGTCGCAAACAACTATGCAGGCGTCGGCATTTTCGCTGAGTATAAAGTCCCGCGCCACTTCCTCTTCAACCGAGTGCGTGAAGAGCGAGTATGTGCCGGGAAGATCGACCAGAATATGATTCTTTCCGTTTTTTCTGAACGACCCGCAGGCGGTGGCAACTGTTTTTCCCGTCCAGTTGCCGGTGTGCTGATTCATGCCGGTCAGAGCGTTGAACACCGTACTTTTGCCGACGTTCGGATTCCCGGCGAGGGCTATCACAATATCGCCGGGATCAGATTTGAGAGCGGGCGTATTTGTGTCTATGCTATGCTTTCCCGTTGAAGTGCGCGTCAATCCCAATTTTACCGCCTCCGCGCCGTCATATCTTGCTGACCGCTATTTTTGCGGCGTCTTCGCTTCTGAGTGCTATGACCGCGCCGCGAATTAAATACGCCGCCGGGTCGCCGGATATAGCTTTGCCGAGGCATTCGACGCGCGTTCCGTCGATAAGACCGATGTCCTGCATTCTGCGCCGGTCGTTCGCGCCGAAGCCGAGTTTGTTTACATATGCCTGTTCGCCGACCGATAATGTATTCAAAGAGACAAGACTCATAATTTGATTCACCCTTTAATATAAGTTTACCCGGGGAAAGAAAGTTTCCCGATACCATAATATCGGCATCTGCGAAAAGGGTGAATGGGCATGGACGGCGGCGAAAAATTTTTTACTTTCAACGGCAGCGAATACAGGGGAGAATACGGACTCACGGCGTCGCAGGAGGATTATCTCGAGATGATTTGCCGCAACTGTCCGCAGTCCGGTTCGGTTCGCCTCGGCGTGCTCGCGCGAAAGATAAATGTCAGCGAATCGTCCGCATCTAAAATGGTGCATAAGCTCAGCGAGACAGGGCTCGTGACATTTGAAAAATACGGAACGATATATCTCACCAAGCGAGGAAGGGGAATAGGGGAGTATCTTATCTTCCGCCACGATGTTATAGAGAGCCTGTTGCGCCGAATGAATTCGAGTGAATCCGAGCTGCGCCAGACCGAACTTATAGAACACTTCCTCGACAGAAGGACAGTTGAAAATATATCCCGCTTCCTTGAGATACACCGATAAGGCTTTATCGATACATTTGCGCTTATATTTTTTGCACTTGAGTGTAATTTTTGACATATAATGCTAAAATATAAAATAAAACGCATTTTAATGTGCTATTATACATCCTGTAATAATGCAAATGGAGGGAAAACACTCATGGCAGAAAAAAAGACAGTGTTTCTCACAGGCGCTTCCGGCCATATGGGCTGGGCAGGCTTCAAAGAGCTTTACAAGAAAAAAGATAAGCTTAACATAGTCCTGCTTCTTCGCGACAGTGAGAAAAACAGAAAGAAATTCGCAAATTACCTTAATGATCCCAGCGTTAAAATCGTCTGGGGCGACCTGAAGAAATATGACGATGTCCTCAAGTGCGTTGAGGGTTCCGATTATGTTCTTCATGTCGGCGGAATGGTCTCGCCTTCGGCTGACTATTATCCGACAAAGACCATTCAGACCAACACCACCGCTGCTAAGAACATAGTTGACGCCGTTAAGGCTCAGCCCAACAAGGACGATATCAAGGTCGTTTACATCGGCACCGTTGCTCAGACGGGCGACAGAAACGCTCCTATCCATTGGGCAAGAACCGGTGACCCGATTAAAATCAGCATCTACGATCACTATGCGATAAGCAAGACCATCGCCGAGAGCATTTTCGCCGAGTCCGGTCTTAAGCATTGGGTATCTCTTCGTCAGTCCGGTATCCTTTATCCCGACATCCTCAAGAACATCGACCCCATCATGTTCCATGTTCCGATAAACGGCGTGCTTGAGTGGGCAACTGTTGAGGATTCCGGCCGCCTTCTTGCAAACATCTGCGAGCCCGACGTTCCCGAGGACTTCTGGAGAAAGTTCTACAACATCGGCAGCGGTAAGGAATACAGACTCACCAACTTCGAGTTCGAGGAGCTGCTCCTTGGCACTCTCGGCATCGGCTCCACCAAGAAGCTCTTTGATGCCAACTGGTTCATCCTCCGCAACTTCCACGGTCAGTGGTATGCTGACTCGGATAAGCTCGAGGAGTACCTGCACTTCAGAGCCAACATCCCCGTGAAGGCATACTTCAAGCAGATGATGACTCAGGTTGCACCTTACTATAAACTCGCTTTCCTTGCAAAGCCCTTCGCTGGTATTCTCAAGAAGACCTTCATGAAGAAGCTTGCAAACACCGAGATTTACGGCACCATGTGGTGGATCTCCAACAATGTTGAAGACAGAATCACCGCTTACTATGGTTCCAAGAAGAACTGGGAAGCTATCGGCAACTGGGATACATTCAAGATCGAGCGTCCCACCGAGGAAGTTACCCTTCTTGACCACGGATATGATGAGAGCAAGCCCGAAAGCGAGCTTGACCTCGAGGATATGAAGAAGGCTGCTGCTTTCCGCGGCGGCGAGTGCCTCTCGACCGAGATGACCAAGGGCGACCTGTTCACTCCTCTCAAGTGGAAGTGCGCTCACGGCCATGAGTTTGAGATGACCCCGAACCTTGTTCTCAAGGGCGGCCATTGGTGCCCGAAGGAGCTTCCCTCCGACAGCGAAGGCAAGAAGTTCCACTGGGCATATGACGCCGAAGCAAAGGTCAATCCGTTCTTTGCTCAGGTTTGGTATCCCCTCCACGATAAGGACGAGAACAACGAGTACGACGAGCGTATATTCAAGGGCTTCAGCGGCTTCGAGAATATATAATCGCTTAAAAAATCAAATTTTTTGGGAGCTGCTCAGAAATGGGCGGCTCTTTTTTTGCGTGATTTTGAAAAAAGTAAAAAGCGGGCATTGACAAATACCCCACAGGGGTATATAATCGGGATAAAGACAGAAGCTGGAGATGATAAGATGGAAAACGGGAATAAATGCTGCGAATGCTGTCGGCATAAGGCGACGCCGAGGAGCGACGAGACGGTGAAGGCGCTGCAGAACAGGCTCAGCCGAATAATCGGTCAGCTCGGCGGAATAAAAAATATGCTTGACGATAACCGATATTGCGGCGATATTCTTATTCAGCTTGCCGCCGCTCAGAATGCACTGAGAAATGTCGGCTATATTATACTTGAAGAGCATATGGAAACCTGTGTCGCCGAGGGAATAAAAAACGGCGATGATGAGGTCATAGCTGAGGCTGTGGAACTCATTAAAAAGCTCAAATAATCGGAGTGAGACAGATGGAGAAATTTGATGTTACCGGCATGACCTGTGCCGCGTGCAGTGCTCATGTCGAGCGTGCGGTGCGCGGGGTAGAGGGTGTAAAAGAGGTGACGGTCAGTCTGCTGACAAATTCCATGGCCGTCGATTTCTCTTCACCCGCCACTGCCGAGAAAATATGCTCAGCCGTATCTGCGGCGGGTTATGGCGCATCGCCGCAGAATCAGGGCGGCAAAAAAGAAAACAAAAAAACATTGCTTGAAAGCAACGAGCCGAAAAAAATACTCCATAGGCTCATAACATCGGTCGTGCTGCTCCTCCCGCTGATGTATGTCTCGATGGGACATCTGATGTGGGGCTGGCCCGTGCCGCAGATATTTGCTTCGGATCCGCTTGCGATAGGACTTTATCAGCTCCTGTTGACGACAGCTGTTATGGTTATAAATCAGCGATTTTTCATCAGCGGAACCAAGAGTCTTTTTCACGGTGCGCCGAACATGGACACGCTTGTGTCGCTCGGAAGCGCGGCGGCTTATATATACAGTACAGCGGTGCTCTTTGAAATGTGCAACGCGGCGGTGAACGGCAATGTTCAGATGGCGATGCACCATCTTCACGGACTCTATTTTGAGTCGGCGGCAATGATACTGACGCTTATAACCGTCGGCAAATATCTTGAAGCCGTCAGCAAAGGGCGCACTACAGATGCGATAAAGAGCCTCATGGATCTTGCGCCGAAAACCGCCTGCGTGATAAGAGACGGCAAGGAGCAGGTTATACCCGCGGAGGAAGTCGTAAAAGGCGATACTTTCGTTGTCAGACCAGGCGAGAGCATCCCTGTTGACGGCAGAGTTATAAGCGGCGAGAGCGCAGTTGATGAATCGGCGCTTACCGGCGAGAGCATCCCTGTTGACAAAGCGCCGGGCAGTCTCGTCAGCGCGGCTACGCTCAATCAGAACGGATTTCTTACTTGCGAAGCGACGCGTGTCGGCGAGGATACAACGCTCAGCCAGATAATAGATATGGTCGAAAATGCCTCGGCAACAAAAGCCCCAATAGCGAAAATCGCCGATAAAGTGTCGGGTGTGTTCGTCCCGACTGTTATGGCGATAGCTCTTGTTGCGGGTGTGGCGTGGCTTATTTCCGGCCGCCCGTTCAGCTTTGCACTTGCCCGCGCAATAAGCGTTCTTGTTATCAGCTGCCCGTGCGCTCTCGGACTTGCAACTCCTGTCGCAATAATGGTCGGCAGCGGTATGGGCGCAAAGCACGGAGTGCTGTTCAAGACTGCGACCGCGCTTGAACAGACCGGAAAAACTCAGATAGTCGTCCTCGACAAGACCGGAACGCTGACTCAGGGCAAGCCGCAGGTCACCGATATCGTGCCCGCCGACGGATTTAATAATGATTCGCTGCTGAAACTCGCGGCTTCGCTCGAAAGCAAGAGCGAACATCCGCTCGCCGCGGCGATAACGCGCAAGGCAGGGGAGAGCAATATAATCGCTGATGAGGCGCAGGGCTTCTCCGCTCTGCCCGGTCACGGAGTCAGTGCGGAGATAAACGAAAAATCCGCGATAGGCGGCAATGCATCTCTGCTCAAATCAAAAGGAATTCTAGATTCTGCAATGGAAGCCGTCGGCGAGAGACTCGCAGGTGAGGGTAAAACGCCGTTGTATTTCGCCCTTGACGGCAAGCTTGCCGGTATAATCGCGGTTGCCGATGTAGTAAAAGACGACAGCAAACAGGCAATATCCGAACTCCAGAGCATGGGCGTCAGAACCGTTATGCTCACGGGCGATAACAGGCGTACGGCACTCGCTGTGGCAAAGCAGATAGGCGTAGAAAATGTCGTGTCAGATGTGCTCCCGGGTGACAAGGCGGATGTGGTCAAAAAGCTCCAGAAGTACGGCACGGTCGCCATGGTCGGCGACGGCATAAACGATGCTCCCGCGCTCACTCAGGCGGATACGGGTATTGCTATAGGTGCAGGAGCCGATGTTGCGCTCGATGCGGCCGATGTTGTGCTGATGAAGTCGAGCGTCCGTGATGTTGCGGCGTCGATACGCCTTTCGCGCCAGGTTCTCAGGAATATTCATGAGAATTTGTTCTGGGCGTTCTTCTATAACTGCATCGGTATCCCAATCGCTGCAGGCGCGCTGATACCCGTGTTCAATATCGCGCTCAATCCCATGTTCGGTGCGGCGGCAATGAGTCTTTCGAGCTTCTGCGTTGTCACCAATGCGCTCAGACTCAATTTCTTCAAGCCCGATCGCCCGTTCAAAGGCAAGTCAAAACCGCCGGTCAAGCTCCCTGAGCTCATGCCGGCAGAAGAGAATATAAAAAATACGGAGGAAACAGCTATGAAAAAGACAGTTTATATCGAAGGTATGATGTGCAACCACTGCACAGCTCATGTTCAGAAGGCACTCGAAGCGCTCGACGGAGTTGAGAGCGTTGAAGTCAGCCTTGAGGACAAAAAAGCGGTGCTTACGCTCAAAAATGATGTCGATAACGCCGTTATAATGAACGCTGTCAAGGATGCCGGATACGAGCCGACAAAATGTGAATGATTTTTTAAATAAATCTTGCCATAACACTTGACATATCGAAAGTTATTTGTTAAAATAATTGCCGTCGTCACAGAACGGCAATTAACTGCGGGTGTAGTTCAATGGTAGAATTCCAGCCTTCCAAGCTGGTTACGTGGGTTCGATTCCCATCACCCGCTCCAAATGCGCCTTTAACTCAGCTGGATAGAGTAACTGCCTTCTAAGCAGTAAGCCACTGGTTCGAATCCAGTAAGGCGCGCCAAATGTCCCGCTGAGGGACGCAAATATGGTGGGTGTAGCTTAGCTGGTTAAAGCGTCGGATTGTGGTCCCGAAGATCGTGGGTTCGAATCCCATCTCCCACCCCATCAAAAGCCTTGTTCATCTGAACAAGGCTTTTTCTTTTATTTCCGTATACATAAGGATACGCATACAAAAAGCCGGTCTCTGCAATTCCGCAGAAACCGGCTTTTCTTGATATGATTTTAGAGTTTTGCTTTACGCCGCCAAAACGCTGTCCATTCCCTTGATGGTGAATGTAACGCTAAAGCTATCCTTCGGCATCGTGTAGTTCAGCGCTGCCAGATCGGTGTTATAGATGTTCACCAGTTCGATGTACATATTTCCCTGGTCGTCTGCCATTACCAGCGGATTGTCGATGGCGATTTCCTGGTCATCGCACTTTACAACAACATCGCTGACCTTCAGCGTATTGTTGAATGCGAAATCGGTGCTGACAAACAGCATATTCAGCTTGCTACTGTCCGAAGAGAAGTCATAGCCATCTACAGAAACAGTATAAGTGCCGTCCTCAGTGATCGTTGCATCCGTGAACTTTGCACCGGTGTCAATGATCTGGTCATCGTCACCCCACTTAATCAAGGTATTGAAGTAGTCGGTATCCTTTCCGTACTTTCCATCGCTGCAGGAGTTACGGAAAGTATAGATCTCTGTCTGAATGCCGATGTAAGCGTGTGCCTCTGTGGTCTTTTCTGTCTTGGTTTCTACAACTGTGTCCAGACCAGCTTTCGGATCCTTATTCTTGACTGCCTCAATGATTGTGGAAATGATCTCCGGCTGTGTCTGCTCATAGGTGTTACGATCGAACAAACCGAATCCATATACGCCATTGAAACCGTTATCCCAGTATACCGGAATCATACCCATGGACGCTGCCTTACCTGCAACATATCCATCCCAGTATGCACGGTTGCCCTGGATCTGACCGGAGAAATCAGCGTAAGCAGAGGACTTGTCAATGCAGCCATACTCACCGATTATAACCGGAATGTCATTCTTCACGAACTTGTCCTGCATCTTGGTAAACAAGTCATCCAGATAGGACTCATCGCCCCATTTTGCCTTGTTCATCTTCGGGAAACCATTGACCTCAATCAGATTATCACCGTATTCGCCCCACAGGATGGTTTTCAGATCTTCTGTGCCGCAGTAATCCCACGGATCATAATAATGCACGGAAACCATCATGCGGCTCTCACCGGCAGAGCATTTTTCATCTGTCGGCATTTCAAAGCCATAATCCCCAACCGTATATTCTACATTGGTATTCCAACCGGGAACCAGCAGCCAGCGGTGGGTGTTCTTTTTGCCGGTGTCACGAACGGTATCCACAAAAATCTGATTGTACTTGTTCAGATTTGCATAATACTCCCGGTTCGGGTCGCCGTTGTATGTTCCGTCACACTCTTCGTTCATGGACTCGAAAATCAAATGTTCATCATAGTCTGCGAAACGCTCTGCAATCTGTTTCCAAACTGCCTCGTACTTTTCGCAAATCATATCCTGGTCTTCGCCGTTTACCAGAAACCAGCCGTCCTCAACGGTGTTATATCCATCGCCGTGTATATTGATGATGACATACAAGCCTTCATTGTAACAGTACTGGACTACCTCTTCCACACGATCCAGCCACGCTGAATCTACGGTGTAGTTGTTCGCATCATCAATGCGGTCCAGATAAGAAACCGGCACACGAACGGTTGTGAATCCTGCGTCTGCCACAGCAGAGATCAGTTCCTGGGTAATCTCCGGATTGCCCCAGACTGTTTCATCCACCTTACCGCCGGAGTTTGCCTCCAGCTGATTGCCTACGTTCCAGCCGGCACCCATTGCCTCTGCAACCTTATCTACGCCGATTGTGAAATCGCTGTCATAGGGCATTGCCGCCTCTTCGTCAGACTCCTCTTTCTCGGAAGAATCGCCGCCGGAATTGCCGCAGCCTGCAAAGCCAGCCGACATAACAGCTGCCAGTGCACAGGCAGTGAGCTTTTTCCAAAAATTCATACCTTTATACCTCCAAATTAACTCTTGCTGCAAAATCGGTTCATCCCGAATTGCTCTGCATTTTCTATTATACCATATATTTTGAGACTGTCAAGATTTTTCATGGAGATTCCACTGGATTCCTGTATCAAAATCGGGATATTGCATAAAAAAGCACTGCACAAACTGTGACATTCGTTGGTGCAGTGCAGCAGCGTTTCCCTTTCCGGAACGCATTCTGATTCAATTATTTCGAAGGCTTAGATAGCTCTGCGTCTACATAGTCATAATGCCGGTCAATCGCAGCCTCACAGGCAGCGTAATCATTGTTTTGCAACGCATGAAACAGTGCCTGATGCTCTGCTTGCAGCTGTGCTTTTACAAAGTCGTTTGCCGACTGCAAAGCAGCATCGATCCACTTGCGGTAGACGTCTGCGATCGGCTCCAGCAGAGCAATCCAAAACCGGTTTTCTGTCGCCTGGATCAACAGATAATGAAATCTTCTGTCCAGCTCGATCTGCATTTCCCGTTCCTGTGTTTCGCAGGCCTGGTGCAGAATTTCAGCCACCTGGGTCTCCCAGCGGGAAAAAGTTTTTCCATCCAGAATCGCACGGCAGACTGCCTTTTCCATATTTCGACGGAACGAACAGATCTCCGCCTGATCGGTCTGCCCCAGCAAAAGCATCATATGTACCATTTCAGAAACAGACCGGGATACATTGTCTGTCAGATAATTGCCGGACCCTCGCTTACAGGAAATCATGCCGATGTGTTCCAGCATCCGCAGCGCCTCTCGTGTGGAGTTTCTGCCAATGGACAGTGTTTCTGCAATTTGCCGTTCCGTGGGGAGCCGGTCACCGATTTTCAGCTGCCCATCGGCAATCATTTGGGATACATAGTCAATCACCTTTTGATATTCTCTGGTTTCACTCTGCATAAATGACCTCACATAATATGGGAAAAAATCGTTGCGCCGATAACAGTAATCAAACCAGCTACTACGATAGAAAGGCTGCTCATTGCGCCCTCCACTTCGCCCAGTTCCATTGCCTTTGCTGTACCGATGGCGTGAGAAGATGTGCCCAGGGCAATTCCCTTTGCGATCGGCTCATGGATCCGGAACAGCTTAAAGACGATCTCTGCAAAGATATTGCCCAGAACACCGGTAATGATGATGGCGGCAACGCTGATGGAAACGTAGCCGCCCAGCTTTTCTGAAACGCCCATGCCGATTGCTGTGGTAATCGACTTCGGCAGGAAAGTGACGTATTCCTCATGGCTGAACCCGAACATCAGAGCCATTCCCAAAATCACGCCCAGGCTGGAAAGCACGCCGGACAAGATGCCCAGCAGCACGGCACGCCAGTTATGCTTGAGGAGTTCCAGCTGCTCATACAGCGGAATCGCCAGGCAAACGGTCGCAGGCGTCAGCAGATAGTTGAGGTACTTTGCGCCCTCGTCATATTTCTCGTAGCTGATTCCGGTCAGCGCCAGAAATGCAATGGTAATCACAATGGAAATCAAAAGCGGATTCAAAATTGCCAGCTTAAACTTTTTCTTCAGCAGCATCCCGATGCCGTAAGAAACTACACTGATTGCAACGCCAAAAAAGGCGGAATTCTCTAAAAAATCAAACATGGCTTTCCTGCACATCCTTTCTCTTTCGCCGAATCACAAACTGTGTGACTCTGCCGGAAACAATCATGACAACCCACGTGGAAATCACTGTGACTGCAACATATTCCAGCCAAGCCGGCGCAATCACATCCCAGGTCTCCAGCAGCCCCACTGCCGCCGGAATAAACATCAGCGGCATAATTTCGATCAGGAACTTTCCGGTCTCGTGTACGGCCTCATGGGGAATAATGTTCAGTTTCAGACAAAGAAACAGCAGAATAATTCCGTAAATGCTTGCCGGAATCGGTAGCGGTATCCATTTTTCCAGAATCTCTCCCACAAACGAAATCAACAGGATAATTCCAAATTGCTTCATCCATTTCATACTTCAAACACCTCTCTAATTGGTACTACCAATCTATTATAGCACGGAGATTATGACACGTCAAGCGTTTTCTTGTATGTATTTTATGGGAAAATAGAAAAGGCTGCCATATGTGCTCATGGCAGTTTCTTCTTTTCATATATTTTATGCTGCAGACGGAGCGGACTTTTTTCGCGCAGACCGTATGCGAATCCATACGAAAAAGACAATGTAAACCAAACTGGTCAGGATCCAGGTGACCGGATAGGACAGATAAACCGTTTCGATTTTGTGGAACTCCGGAATCTGGAACACCGTCGCCAGCCAGATCAGCCGCAATACGCACACGCCCACAATGGAAACGATCATCGGCATAATGGAATAACCGATGCCACGCAGTGCGCCTACCATCACGTCCATGATGCCGCATAGGGCATAGATCATGGAAATATAGTGCAGGCGCACCATCCCGGCGGCAATTACTTCGGGATTGTTGGAATAGATCTGGAGCAGGTCGTTTCCGAAAAAGACAACCATATTTCCCAATAAAGTGCCTGTCACAATAACGCACGCCTCACCCAGCAAGACAATGCGGTTGATTCGCTTTTGTTCCCCGGCACCGTAGTTCTGGCTGACGAAGGAAAGCGTGGTCTGATAAAACGCATTCATCGCCATATAGACGAAACCTTCCAGATTGGCAGCGGCGGAATTTCCGGCTACGACAATGTTTCCGAAGATATTAACCGATGACTGAATCACAACGTTAGACAGCGCAAAGACAACGCCCTGAAAGCCTGCCGGGAGACCGATGCGCAGGATCTGGAGCATCTTTTTCCGGTCGATCCGCATTGCACGGAGTTCCAGGTGGATGCCGCCTTTTTCTTTGACGAGACATCGCAGTACCAACAGTGCAGACACGGTTTCAGATATGACTGTGGCGATTGCAACGCCCATGACGTCCATCTGAAAGCCGATGACAAACAGCAGATTCAAAATCACATTGATGATGCCGGCACACAGCAGGAAATACAGCGGACGTTTGGTGTCACCCCCTGCACTATGCACAAGAGGCGCTGGACGAAGGGCTGACCAAGCAGCAGGGACATTCGCAGGAGATCGAACCCGACGACGCCGTATGGCTCTGCATCGACAAGGCGCAGTACGGTCTGGGGTGCGTCGACTCCTGGGGACAGCTTCCGCTCCGGAAATACCGCATGCCATATGGAAATTATGAATTCGAATTCAAAATAAGACCGTTATAAAAGAAGATATTATCTGCGTTCATCGCAATAATACTCCTCCGGACTATTGTGAACAACCAGAAATGAGATAATTTTTCTGTTATTGATAGCCCGCATTTATGATGCGGGCTTTTTTGTATTAGTTGTCAAAGTAGCTTTATAGGCTTGAGTCCATGTTTAATATTATTTCAATGGCATTTTCATAATTAGTGTCAACGATTATAAATCAGTCTGTAATTTTTTCAATTATGAAAACGCTTATCGACACCCGTATATATGCGTTGCTATCCCATAATGAATCGAATCTATTAGAACTAACCCAGGCTTATAAAGAATTTATCGAGATAATGACTGAAATGATCGCTAATTGCAACGACCGGGATGAAATATTAAGAATACTGCATTACGGCCGGATTGAATTCGACGTATTATCTCATCCTATGTTCAATCAGTATGCAGATAATGTCTTAAGGACGACCTTTATTTATAAAGTTATGTATATTCTCGACTGCGAAATTAATATTGTCAGCAATAGTATGAAATATACTTCGGAACACGACTATTCGCTTCCAATATCCTGCCAAGGCGATGAATTACTATGGATTGGAACGCAGCAGGAATTGCTGGAGCTTGCTGTTGCCATTCATAAAAGCGGGGTTATCATGCTCGGTGACCGAAAGGCTCGCTTTATCGAAATTGTTCGTGCGTTGGCCGATATATTCCATATAACGATCAATGATGTCTACGTAAAGAAAACCAAGTTGCTCGACCGCTGTACGGCAGTGACTCCCTTTTTGGATAAATTGAAGAAAGCCTACGAGCAGGTCGTTGAAAGACATCTGCGGTAAAAAGTACGGAGGGGACAAAGACGAGGAAATCGGAAAGTTTTTCTCCGTTTGCGAAATTTCAACAGACTATTTTTCAGTTGATTACATTCTCATACTTTACAAAAAACTTTTTGATTTTTCCCGAGAGGCATCCGGAAAAGTGTATTTTTCAGTGATTTTGTATTATACATTTGCAGCAGAAAGCGATGCATAGTGCATCACTGCATTCAAAATCCAAATAACATGAAAAACATCCTTTTTGCTGTTGCAGTCTTCGCTGCCACATTCGTTTCCTGCAACAAGGAGACCGAAGTCGTATCTTCACCCAGCTCTTTCACCGATGGGGCACGTATCGCACTTACGCTTACCGATGATGCCGCCGACACCCGCTCCTTCTTCGATTCGACAGCCTCGGCCG
>OLRZ01000297.1_pt1 | contig 42882 bp, 37 predicted proteins | sample 1671931 | NCBI WGS metagenome assembly OLRZ01 (sample SAMEA3136627, study PRJEB25190) | human gut metagenome | reverse complement strand
ATGTCAAACCGTGTTATGTGAAGATTTTCTGAAAACGAAAAATTTTTTCAAAAACGCTTGACTTTTACTGACTTTGGTATTATATTATGAGTATAGCAATTAGCACTCACCTATCGAGAGTGCTAAAACAGCAAAAACCGACACGAAATGAGGTGAACGGTATGGAGCTGGCTGAAAGGAAAAAGAAAATATTATCGGCAGTAATTGAAAGCTATATCAACACAGGCGAGCCGATTGGTTCAAAAGCGTTGATTAACGAAACGGGACTTGAGGTTTCATCGGCAACGGTGCGAAATGACCTTGCAGACCTTACAAATAAAGGCTACTTGGTTCAGCCGCACACCTCGGCAGGACGAATTCCAACGCTGCAGGGTTACAGATACTACATCGACAATCTGATGAAAATTACCCCCGTAACCCAAGGCGGACGGGAATATGTTGAATCCGAGCTTTACAAAAGCGCAGATTCCCCCGAGAGTATTCTCAAAGAGGCAAGCGGTGTTATTTCAAGGCTGACAGGCTGCACGGCGGTAACAACAACACCTTCGGGTGAGGAAAGCAGAATCCACAGAATAAGATTTGTTCAGACGGGTTCGCACACAGCAATGGCTGTTGTGATTGCCTCAAACGGAATCATAAAAACAAAGCTGTTCCGTTGCGATTTCCTTTTGAATCCCGAACTTTTGACCGTGTTTGACAAGGCATTTAACGAAATCTTTTCGGGAATGAAGCTTTCATCGGTCAACCGACCGTTCATACAGACAGCGGCGGCAAGGCTCGGTGAACTTTCAATGTTTACCCCGGGAGTGCTTGTGGCAATTATGGAGGCTTGTGAAACGGCAAAGGAAGTCAGCGTTTATCTCAGCGGTGTGACAAAGCCGTTGTTTATGTCCGATGTCAATTTTCTTAACGCACGAAATGTTATGGAGTTTTTGAACAACAGACACGACCTTGCGGAAATGCTTGAAAATCTTCCGCTTGACACCTCCGTCAGCATAGGCGGCGAAAACAGCAGAACAGAGCTTGCAGGGAGTGCGGTAATCTCCACACGATACCGACTTGACGGCAATCCGTCAGGTGTGCTTGCGGTGATAGCACCCGTGAGAACGGACTACGCAAGAGCAATTTCAATTCTTGAATGCGTGTCCGAAAGCGTTAGCACTCTTATTGATGAGCTGATAGAAATATGATAAATAAAAATCCTTGAAGGAGGATAAAGATGACTAAGAAAAAATCCGAGAAAACCGAAGAAAAAAAGGTTTCCGAAGAAACAGTCGCAGAAGAAACTGAGACTGAAAATACCGAAGAGCCTGCAAAGGATGAAAATGCGGATAAAATCAAGGCTCTTGAAGATGAGCTTTCGGCACAGAAGGATAAGTATATGCGACTTGCCGCCGAGTACGACAATTACCGTAAAAGAACGGCAAACGAAAAGCTTTCAATCTATGACGATGCAACTTCAAAGGCTTGTATCGAGCTTCTTCCCGTTGCAGACAGCGTAACGCTTGCTCTTGCAAATCTGAAAGATGCCGATCCCGATATCATCAAGGGTATTGAGCTTATTTCAAATCAGCTTGCAAAGAGCTTTGAAAAGCTCAAGATTGAGTCCTACGGCAAAGCAGGTGATGCATTCGATCCGAACTTGCACAATGCGGTTTCAAAGATTGAGGACGAAAACCTCGGTGCCGACACAATCGCAGCCGTTTATCAGACGGGTTACAAAATCGGTGACAAAATTATCCGTCACGCAATGGTACAGGTTGCCAACTGTGACTGATTTCATATATAAATATTCAGCAGAAAACACACAAACAAAAACAATTAAAAATTCAATTGGAGGAATTTATCATGGCTAAGACAATAGGTATAGATTTAGGTACAACAAACTCATGCGTAGCAGTTATCGAAGGCGGCGAGCCTGTAGTTATCGCTAACGCAGAAGGCGCAAGAACAACTCCGTCTGTTGTTGCTTTTTCAAAAGACGGCGAAAGAATGGTTGGTCAGGTTGCCAAGCGTCAGGCTATTACAAACCCTGACAGAACAGTTGCATCAATCAAGAGAGAAATGGGTACTGCTCACAAGGTAACAATTGACGGCAAGAGCTACACTCCACAGGAGATTTCAGCAATGATTCTTCAGAAGCTTAAGTCAGATGCAGAGGCTTACCTCGGCGAAACAGTTACACAGGCAGTTATCACAGTTCCTGCATACTTCACAGACGCACAGCGTCAGGCTACAAAGGATGCCGGTAAGATTGCAGGTCTTGATGTTAAGAGAATCATCAACGAGCCTACAGCAGCCGCTCTTTCATACGGCGTAGATAAAGAAAAAGACCAGAAGGTTATGGTATATGACCTCGGCGGCGGTACATTCGATGTATCTATCATCGAAATGGGCGACGGTGTTCAGGAAGTTCTTGCAACAGCAGGTAACAACCGTCTCGGCGGTGATGACTTCGATAAGAGAATCATCGACTGGATGGTTGCATCATTCAAGACAGAAACAGGCATTGACCTTTCACAGGATAAGGTTGCAATGCAGAGATTAAAAGAGGCTGCCGAGAAGTCAAAGATTGAACTTTCAGGTGTTACAACTTCTAACATCAACCTCCCGTTTATCACAGCAGACCAGACAGGTCCTAAGCACCTTGACCTTACTCTTACAAGAGCAAAGTTTGACGAACTCACATCAGACCTCGTAGAAGCTACAATGGGTCCTGTAAGATCGGCTCTTCAGGATTCAGGTCTTCAGATTGGTCAGATTGACAAGGTTCTTATGGTTGGCGGTTCTTCCAGAATCCCTGCTGTTCAGGACGCTGTTAAGAAGCTTATCGGCAAAGAGCCGTTCAAGGGCATCAACCCTGATGAATGTGTTGCTATCGGCGCAGCTATTCAGGCAGGCGTACTCGGCGGTGAAGTTGAAGGACTTCTCCTCCTCGATGTAACTCCGCTTTCACTCGGTGTTGAAACAATGGGCGGTGTTATGACAAAGATTATCGACAGAAACACAACAATCCCAACAAAGAAGAGCCAGATTTTCTCAACTGCCGCTGATAATCAGACACAGGTTGAAATCAATGTTCTTCAGGGTGAGCGTGAATTTGCCCGTGACAACAAGCAGCTCGGTCTTTTCGCTCTCACAGGCATTGCTCCTGCAATGCGTGGTATTCCGCAGATTGAAGTAACATTTGATATTGATGCCAACGGTATCGTTAATGTATCTGCAAAAGACCTCGGTACAGGCAAAGAGCAGAAGATTACAATCAGTAACTCAACTTCAATGAGCAAGGAAGATATCGACAAGGCTGTTAAGGAAGCTGAACAGTTTGCCGCAGAGGACAAAAAGCGCCGTGAGGCAGTTGACGCTAAGAACGAAGCTGAAAACATTGTTTATCAGGCAGAAAAGCTCGTCAGCGAAAGCGGTGACAAGATTCCCGAGGCTGACAAGAACGCAATCAACACAAAGGTTGCAGCTCTTAAAGAGGCTATCTCAAAGGACGATGCCGCACTCATCGGCACAGCTAAGGAAGACCTCCAGAAGACTCTTAACGATGCTGCCGCTAAGCTTTATCAGCAGGCTGCTCCGCAGGGCGGTGCTCCCGATATGAACGGTGCTCAGCCAAACGGCGGTAATCCTACAGGCAACAACGGCGGAGATCCTAATGTATATGACGCTGATTTCACCGATGTTGACGATAACAAGTAATTTATGTTAGAATAACATATAGTCAAAGGAGCTGTTATATGGCGGCTCCTTTTGGCTGTATAAGACGATAACCGGCTTGCAATATTGCGCGATTTCGGTATTTTGACAAAGGTGAGAGTAATATGGCAGACAAAAGAGACTACTACGAGGTGCTTGGCGTTCAAAAGGGCGCAAGCGACGATGAAATAAAAAAGGCATACAGAGCCTGTGCCAAAAAATATCACCCGGATTTGCATCCCGGCGATAAAGAATGCGAGGAAAAATTCAAGGAAGTAAACGAGGCTTATGAAGTTCTTTCCGACTCCGATAAAAAGGCTCGTTACGACCAGTTCGGTCACGCAGGAGTTGATTCCAACTACGGTGCAGGTGCAGGTGGAGCAGGAAGTCCGTTCGGTCAGGGTATTGATATTGACGATATCTTCTCAAGCTTTTTCGGCGGATTCGGCGGCAGACGCTCCAACAATGCAAACGCTCCTATGCGTGGCAGTGATATTGAAACTACGGTTTACATTTCATTTGAAGAGGCGGCAAAGGGTTGCAAGCAGACAATCAACTATTCATGCGTAACAACCTGTGACGACTGTCACGGAACAGGCGCTCAGCCCGGCACAAGCCCCAAGACCTGTTCGTCATGCGGCGGTTCGGGCAGGGTAACAATCAACCAGAGAACGCCTTTCGGTGTTGTCCAGACTCAGCGTACCTGTGATGCCTGTCACGGCAGAGGCAAGATTGTTGACAATCCTTGTAAAAAGTGCGGCGGTTCGGGCAAACAGCGCAGGAACAAGACTGTTGATGTAACAATTCCGGCAGGTATCAAGGATCAGCAGATTCTTAATGTAAGCGGCAGAGGTAACTCAGGTACAAACGGCGGTCCTGCAGGCGACCTTCATGTTTATGTAAATGTTCGTCCGCATCCTGTTTTTGAACGCAGAGGTGACGATGTGTGGTGCGAAGTTCCGATAACCTTTACACAGGCGGCTCTCGGAGCAGATGTTGTCGTTCCTACTCTTGACGGCAAGGTTTCCTACACGGTTCGTGAGGGTACACAGCCGGGTGATGTTTTCAGACTCAAGGGCAAGGGTATTCAGCGACTCGGCGGCAGAGGCAGAGGCGACCAGTATGTAAGAGTTACCGTTGAAGTTCCGAAGAATCTTAACGGCAAGCAGAAAGAGCTTATCAAACAGCTTGACGGCGCAACAGGCGACAAGAACTACGCAAAACGCAGAAACTTCTTTGATAAAATCAAGAAGATGTTCAACGAGTAACACAGAATAAATAAGATTTGTGGGGCATTTGTCCCCACAAATTTTTTATACGGCGTGTCGCCGTTCCCAATTCGAGCAGATAATTTGTTGTGCAAAAAACATATTATGCCCGAGCGTGCAATTGTGATTGTCTGAACAATTTATCCGCCACTACATTACAAACAAAAATATCGGCATAAAATGCCCGTGAATCAGAGGTTAAAATGGAATCCTGGACAGAAATAAAAATATCCGTTGACGCAAAGGATATTGACAGAGCAAGTGATATTGCAAATATCGTAGTTCCCTACGGCATCTATATTGAAGATTACACAAACCTTGAGCAAGAGGTTGAGGACATTGCCCATATTGACCTTATTGACGAGGATTTGCTTGCAAAGGACAGAAACAAGGCTTTTGTTCACATTTATCTTGAACCCGATGTTTCGCCGTCAGAGGCGGTTGCATTCCTTTCGGAACGCTACAATGCGGAGGGTATAAAGCATTCAATTGAACTTCTTGACTGTCTTGAAGAGGATTGGAGAAACAACTGGAAGAAATATTTCAACCCGATTGAAGTCGGTGAAAAACTTCTTATCCGTCCGAGCTGGCGAGATGATTACGATGCCGGCAACCGCAAAGTTCTCAACATTGATCCGGGCCTTGCGTTCGGCACGGGCGGTCATGAAACCACAAGGCTTTGCCTGGAAATGTGCGAAAAGTACCTTAAAGAGGGCGATTCTGTTCTTGATGTGGGTTGCGGCAGCGGTATTCTCGGTATTGCAACATTGCTTTTGGGTGCAGACCGTGCCGTCGGTGTTGATATTGACGAAACTGCGGTGAGAACTGCGGCTGAAAACGCAGAAATTAACGGCGTTGCTGACCGCTTTACAGCTATCTGCGGCAGCTTTACCGACAAGGTTGAGGGCAAGTATGACATTGTTCTTGCCAATATTGTTGCCGATGCGATTATGTTTCTCTCAAAAGGCATTAAGGACTTTATGAAGGACGATGCCGTTTACATTATGAGCGGTATCATTGACACTCGTGCCGAGGAAGTCAAGGCATCCGTAAGTCAGTATTTTGACATCATCGAAGAACATCTTGACAACGGATGGGCTTGTTTTGCCGCACGGCGTGCCGCCGTTCCCCGTTCGTGAAGATAGTTTGATTAGGGTTAGTGTTAAGACCTTACGAGCGGAACTTTTTTAAATTGAAAATGGAAAATTGAAAATTGAAAATTATGGTCGGGCAGCAGGTTTGCATAATGCAAAACATTGTTTCCCGACCGTTTTCTTTATATGGCAGTTATTGTTTATTAGACCACGGTTCTCCCCTACAAAAACAAAACAGCTTTCCAAACTCAAAATCGGAAAGCTGTTTTTAATTTACATTAACTTTTTACTTGATTATCTCATATGACAAATTGTTTTCTTTTGCATATGCTTCGGCGACTGAACCTTTTTTGCAATACATTTTAAAGCCCTTGAGCGGAACACTGTCATAATTGTCATCAACATCCACACCGTCAGACTCATGACCGCATACGGGACATTTCATATTGTTTACTCCTCCAATTTGTAATTGTGAAATTGTGCCTGTTAATTATAGCAAAAAGCAAAATATTGCAAATACTTATTTACTAAGTTCTTTTTCGATTATTTCTGCCGCTTCGTCAAGATAGTTTCCTTCAAAAAATTCAATCTTTCCCTCGTCAACACATTTTGCAAGTTCGGAATCAATCGGAAGCTTTGCAAGCACCTGTGTGTCATATTCCTTTGCAACTTCCTCAATGTGGCTGTCGCCGAAGATGCTGTGTTTCTTTCCGCAATCGGGACACATGAACCAGCTCATATTTTCAACAAGACCTAAAATCGGCACATTCATCATCCTTGCCATTTTAACGGCCTTTTGAACTATCATTGAAACCAGCTCCTGTGGTGACGCAACAATAACAATGCCGTCAATCGGCAGGCTCTGAAATACCGTAAGCGGAACATCGCCTGTTCCGGGAGGCATATCAACAAACATATAGTCAACATTTTCCCAGATTACATCTTTCCAAAACTGCTTTACCGTGCCTGTGATAACCGGCGAACGCCACACCACGGGATCGGTTTCATGTTCAAGAAGAAGGTTTACGGAAATCATCTTGATTCCCGTTTCGGTAACAACGGGGAAAATTCCCTCATCGTTGCCTCTGCATCTCTCATGTACTCCGAATGCCTTTGGAATTGACGGACCTGTGATATCTGCGTCAAGAACAGCCGTGCTTTTACCGAGTCTGTTAAATGTTACTGCGAGCATTGAGGTTACAAGGCTTTTGCCTACTCCGCCCTTACCCGACACAATGCCGATTACCTTTTTTACGCTGCTGTATTTATTAAGTTCTTCGTGCAAATTCTGCTCTTTGCTTTTGCAATCCGAAGAACAGCTTGAACAATCGTGGGTGCAACCCATTTAAAACATCTCCAATTTCATAAATTCATTTTATCAAAAGAAAACAATCAGTTTTCTTCAACATACGGTTCATCGCCGCCACTCTCGGATGACTGTGTCGGCTGAGTGTCATCCGAAGTCTGAGACGATTCGGTAACACTGATATCACTGCTCTGCTGCGGCTCTGTTTCAGGCTGATACTCTGTCTGCGGTTCAGTTTGAACAGGCGCTTCTGTTTCAGGCTGATATTCAGTCTGCGGTTCATATGTCGGTTCTTCCGTGTAAACGGGAACATAGTTGTCATCGCCGTATTCCGTTGTAGGCTGTACCGTTGTCACCTGTTCCGTTGACGGTGCTGTGGAAGCCTTGTTATCATTTTTCTGTGAACTGCATTGTGTGAATGCAAAAACAACGGCAACAATAAGGCAGATTACAGCCGCAATTGTTAAGATAACTGCCACATTACGGCTCGTTCTCTTTTTCTTTTTAACAACCTTTTTACGATTTGGGTGTATCGTTGATTTTGTGTAGTAGTTACCAATATCGTCAGATGAAAGGTCATACTGAAAATCCTTTGTAGCCTTTGACACCTGCTCCCCTGTCTGAGAATCAAAATTGTCGCCATAGTCGGGAGTCTGTGTGCGGTCATCTCTTTCCGACGGCATTTTTACGGGAGTTTCCATATCGTCCTCAAAGTCGATTTCCGGCATCTGAACGGCGTCTTCGTCATAATCGCCGACAAATTTTACATCATTGTCAAAGTTATCGCCGTAATCCTCCTGAATATCGGAAGATCTTTCGGGGGCGTTGTTTCTTCTTGCAGGAAACGCAACCTCGTCATCAAAGTTGTCAGGCTCATAATCCTTGTTTCTATTATACTTATTGTTATCGTCCATTATGTAATTCTCCTTTGAAAGAAAAATTTTGAAACAGAAAAATACGGTGCATTTATTCTGCACACCCCGTACCAAAATAATAAATCAGCCGTGACAATTTGTCAACTGAATATTAGCACTGTTAAGTTTAAAAGCATAATTTTTTACCATATACAAAAAGTACCCGCACAAGCCGTGCAGGTACTCGTCGATTTAAGAAAAATCAGCAGTGAATCAAGCGTTTTCACCGTTATCGGTTTCGTCTGTTGATTCGCTTTCATCCTCGGAAAGTTCCTCTGTTTCAGCCTCTTCGGATTCTTCAAATGCAGTATCTTCTGCGTTTTCGTCATCTGCAAGATCAGCCTCAATGCCTCCCTGAACAGGGTTGCCTGTTTCTTCTTCAACAGCCTCATCATCGGCAACTTCAAAACCGCTGAGGAATGAGTAAGGAATTCCGTAACCGAGTGCGATACTTGCAAGCGTTACAATAACGCTTAATCCCGAGCCGTTTGCATTTGAAAATACATCATAAAGCGGAAGTCCCGGAGCAAGGGAAGCAGCGATTATGTAGAGTGACGGGAGCACCATTACAATAAGTGTAACGAGCGAAAAACGCTTTACCGCCTTGCCGTCACCGACACGGGTTGCATAGAACATCAAAAGACCGAACACAGCATACACAAGAATCGGAATGATTGAACCGAGTGGCTGTGAAAGGGCTGATGCGTACTGTGAGAAGAAGTGTGCGCAAACGATAAATGCGATGATCAGAAATGCAGAGAAAAACAGATTGATTGTATCTCTTTTAGTAGGTTTTTTCATAATATGTCCTCCGTACATACGATATTGGTTTAAGTTTAACATTGAAATGTGACAGTTTTGTGAACAAACAATGATATGTACATTAGAATAAGGTAAATAAGGCGTAAAAAACGCAACCGCCTTTTGTTTGACAAAATCTGTAAGGGAGTTTATCATAAATCATAAAGGGATTATGCAACCGATTTTTACATAAAGTGTAAAATCAGGTTGGTAGAAATTGCGTTACATATGAAATATACTTAACTCAGGAGGTATGAAAAGTATGATTGGTATGAATTTGAAGTATCTTCGGAAAAAGTACGGATATTCACAGGAGGACCTTGCGGAGAGGCTTGAGGTGTCAAGACAGTCTGTTGCAAAGAAAGTGGGAAAACGAGGAATCTCTTCCTGATGTCGAAAAATGCGTGACGATGGCGCAGATTTTTGAAACTACGGTAGAAATGCTTCTTGTGTGTCCTTTTTACGAGGAAGAATCTGACGCACTTACTCCAGACGGTGACGGAAAGTACATTTTCGGCATTGTTAAGGTCAGCGAAAGAGGACAGATTACACTCCCTAAACACGCCAGAAAGGTGTTCGGAATTGAGGCAGGCGACAGACTTCTGGTTCTCGGTGACGAGAAAAAAGGTATGGCACTTGCAAAAATAAAAAATCCCTTTGATAAGTTAATGAAGTAAAATTTGACTTGAATCCCTTTTATCCTGAATTGAGGAGAAAATATGTACGCAATAAAAACAGAAAAACTTACAAAAAAATATAAGGAAAAAACGGCTGTATCAAACCTTGACCTTAAAATCAACGAGGGCGAAATGTACGGTTTGCTCGGAGTCAACGGTGCAGGAAAAACAACAACAATGAAAATGCTCACAACGCTTATTATGCCGACATCGGGTGAGGCAGAGCTTCTCGGTCACAGCATAAAAACCGACAGAGCAGCGGTAAAACAGATTATCGGAATTTCACCGCAGGAAAGTGCGGCGGCAATGAACCTTACCGCAAGAGAAAATCTTGAACTCATGGCAGAGGTTTACGGCTTTTCAAAGAAAGTTGCAAAAGCCAAAGCAAGCGAACTTATCGAACGCTTTTCCATGCGGGAATTTGAAAACCGCAAGGCTAAAAGGCTGTCGGGCGGTGAGGTGAGAAGATTGAGCATTGCAATGGCACTTATCTCAGAGCCTAAAATACTTTTTCTTGACGAACCCACGCTCGGACTTGATGTAATTGCAAGACACAGCCTTTGGGTTGAGATTGAAAAGCTCAAGGGTAAAATCACTGTTATTCTTACAACGCACTATCTCGAAGAGGCTGTTGCACTCTGCGACAGAATCGGTATTATGGCTCACGGTAAATTTGTGTCTGAGGGTACTTCCGATGAGCTTGTTGCCCTTTCGGGTGAAAAAGATTTTGAGTCGGCTTTTGTAAAGCTGACAAACGGAGGTGCGTTGTAATGAGATTGACTGCGTTTGCTTCACGAAATACAAAGGAAATTCTCCGTGATCCGCTGACATTCTGTTTCGGACTCGGATTTCCCGTTGTACTTCTTCTTTTGTTGTCGGCAATAAATTCAGCAATCCCCGAACAGGCTCAGATGACAATGTTCAACATCGACAAGCTGACGCCCGGTATTACGGTTTTCGGAATGAGCTTTATTTCGCTGTTCTCGTCAATGCTCATTGCAAAGGACAGAACAACAAGCTTTATGATGAGATTATTCACATCTCCGCTCAAAGCACACGAGTTTATTATCGGCTACACACTTCCGCTTTTGCCAATGGCAATTTTGCAGAGTGCCGTATGTGTTGTTGTTGCGTTCTTCCTCGGACTTGAGGTCAGCGTGAACATTTTGCTTATGCTTGCGGTAAACATTCCGATTGCAATTGTGTTTATCTCGCTCGGACTTCTGCTCGGCACACTTCTGAATGAAAAGGCTGTCGGCGGAATCTGCGGTGCATTGCTCACAAACCTTTCGGCATGGTTTTCAAACATTTGGTTCGATACTGCAATGGTCGGCGGTTGGTTCAAAAACCTTGCAAACGCACTTCCGTTTGCCCATGCCGTAAACGCCGCAAGGGATGCAATTTCGGGCAACTATTCGGACATTATGCCCGAACTTATCCCCGTCTGCGGATATGCGGTTGTGTTGCTTGTTCTGGCTGTGGTCGTCTTTTCCGTTATGATGAAAAGGAATAAATAATTGATGAATCCAAACGGTAAAGCCTTGTTAAAAGAAAACAAAAGATATTATCTTCTCGACTCTCTGCGTGGAATTTCAACCGTCAGTATGGTTGCATTTCACTTATGCTACGATATTTTTATGATGTACGGACTTGACACAAGCTGGTACTTTTATCCCATGACCGCGGTCTGGGAACGCAGTATCTGCGTAGTGTTCATACTGCTTTCGGGAATGTGCCTTAACTTTTCGGAAAACGGCATAAAAAGAGGTGTTCTTTTAAATCTTGCGGGCTTTGCCGTTACCTGCGTTACCGTGATTGCCGAACCGAATCAGGCGGTATGGTTCGGTGTACTGAATCTGATAGGCTGTTCAATGATGATTGTTTCCGTTCTTTCGGATAACCTCAAAAAAATAAGCCCCCTGTCGGGAGCGTTGATTTCACTTTTGTTGTATGCGGTTTCGTATGATTTGCAAAAAGGCTGTGTCGGATTTTTCGGGCTGGATATCGTAAAATTGCCCGATTTTCTCTATTCGTGCAAGTACCTTGCATTTCTGGGATTCCCCTCGTCCGACTTTGTGTCGGCAGACTATTTCCCGATTATTCCGTGGATTTTCCTCTTTACGGCAGGCTTTTATCTTTGGAATTTCATTGCACAAAAAAATCTTGCAAAATATTTTGAATCCAAAATCCCGCTGTTTGACAAAATCGGCAAATACAGCCTGTGGATTTATCTTGCCCACCAGCCTGTTATTATGGGTGTTTTGATGTTGATAATGTGACTTTGCTGATTGAAAGTTATAAACAAAAAAATAATGTCGGAGATGTACCGCTGACATTATTTTTTATTTTAAATTATTTCCGATTGTGCTGCTAAGCCTTCGGATGCTGCAAAGGATTCTTTTCTGTCAAACACACCGCAGAGCCACATATATGAAACTGTTGAAAGGGAAATGCTTACAAAGCCGAACCAGATGCTGTTCACACCGATAAAAACGCTCGGAACGCAGGCAAGTACAACACCTATATGATAGCTTGCAAGCGTAAGCCAATAGAATTTAGCCTTTTTCTTCATATCCTTGTCCTTGTCAATAATACCCGTGAATGTTGAAATCGTTGCAACACGAAGGTTGTTTGTCGAGAAAATCGGAGATGTAACATAACTTCCGGCTGTTCTGAATGAATTCCACAAAACAGGAGTTACGAACAGAATCGGCAGAATCGCAAGGTAGTTGTTTGAAATATTCGGAAAAATTCCGATAATCAGAAGTGCAGCCGCACTTGCAATAAGACTGACGGTTTTGGTTTCAAGCTTAATAAAACGGTCGGCAATTACAAAGAAAACATTGCCGAGAATATATGTAAGGAGAGCGATGACGATAAACACAACGCCCTCAAAATCACCCGTAAAAATTTTGCTGACAAGGTGAATCATATTTGCTGTCTGTGCGTTACCGAACACATCACAGTGATTGTAAATTGCATATCCGCCCATAAATCCACCCAGAGAGCTGACTGCAAAATGCAGGATATGCTGTTTTTGTTCTCTTGTCATTTTAAAGACTTCCTTTTTCGCCATAAAACGTGTAATTGTTTAACATAATTATACACCCGCAATTCTGATTTTGCTATTATCCCCCAATGGAATTATACTCCGTTTTGCAATAAAAATTAAGTCACATTGCACAAAACAGCTGTCTTACTGTTGTACAATGTGACTTTTTTGCTTTTTATGAAGTTTTAGAGAATCAAACTGTCATCAAACTTTTTCAGGCATTTCATCTGCCATACATTCAACAAGAACAGCTTTCTGAGCGTGAAGACGGTTTTCTGCCTCCTCAAAGATTTCATTTGCGTGTTCTTCAAATACATCTGCAGTAATCTCTTCGCCACGGTGTGCAGGGAGACAATGGAGAACCATACAATCCTTGTTTGTAACAGCCATAAGCTCTTTGTTGACCTGATAGCCTGCGAATGCTGCCTCACGGATTTTCTTTTCTTCTTCCTGTCCCATTGATGCCCATACATCTGTATAAACAATATCGGCATTCTTAGCGGCCTCAAGCGGATCTGTTACGATTTCAAACTTGCCGTTACCGTACTTTTCACCGAACTCGATAATGTGCTTAGGCGGCATATAATCCTTTGGACAGGCGGCAGAGAAGCTCATGCCTGTGCTGAGTGCGCCGACGATGAGCGAGTTCATCATGTTGTTGCCGTCACCGATAAAGCACATTTTGAGTCCTTCAAGCTTGCCCTTGAATTCACGGATTGTCATAAGGTCTGCAAGAACCTGACATGGATGACAATAGTCTGTAAGACCGTTGATAATCGGGATTGAACCGTACTCTGCAAGAGCCTCAACTTCTTTCTGCTCAAAGGTACGAATCATAATACCGTCAAGAAAACGAGAAAGAACACGGGCTGTGTCCTCAACAGGCTCGCCTCTGCCAATCTGAAGGTCATTTGATGAGAGGAAAAGCGGATAACCGCCGAGCTGTGTCATACCAACCTCAAATGAAACACGGGTACGGGTGCTTGACTTTTCAAAAATCATACCAAGAGACTTGCCCTTGAGAATTTTATGCTCAATGCCGTGTTTCTGCTCATATTTAAGCTGATCGGCAAGGTTAAGTGTGTTGATAATTTCTTCTGTTGACCAATCCTCAAGTTTAAGTAAGTGTTTCATTAGTTGTTCTCCTTTATTGTTTTTTCGAGTATATTAATCGCCTCGTCAATTTCATTGTAATCAATAACAAGCGGTGGGAGCATACGGAGCAAATCTTTTGCCGTGATAATAAGCAAGCCGTTTTCAACGCATTTGATTGCAATGTCGTGTGCATCGCCCTTTTCAAGCTCAATACCAATCATAAGTCCCATTCTGCGAACGCTCTTTACGCCGTCAATTTTTGTGAGCTTGTCCTCAAAATACTGACCTTTTTTCTCAACCTCGGCAAGAAATTCGTCATTTGCAACTGTGTCAAGAACATAGTTTGCACCTGCACAAACAACAGGGTTTGCGCCGAATGTTGTGCCGTGAGTTGATGGTGACATAACATCCTTGAGCTTTTCACCGCACATACAAACACCGATAGGAAGTCCGCCGCCGAGCCCCTTTGCAACCGTCATAAGGTCGGGGAGGATACCGTAATTCTGATGAGCAAACAGCTTGCCTGTTCTGCCTACGCCTGTCTGAACCTCATCGACAATAACGAGAATATCGTTGTCGTTGCAATACTTAACAAGTTCTTTTACATATTCGGGATCGAGGATATTTACACCGCCCTCGCCCTGAATGAGTTCAAGCATTACTGCGCAGGTTTTGTCCGAAACAACTGCTTTCAGAGCGTCCATATCGTCTGCGTCTGCATACTTAAAGCCCTCTGTAAACGGGAAGAAATAGTTATGAAAAACATCCTGACCTGTTGCAGCAAGAGTTGTAACAGTTCTGCCGTGAAAGGAATTGTTAAGCGTTACGATTTCATTTCTGCCCTCGCCGTACTTGTCAAAGCTGTACTTACGGGCAATTTTGATTGCGCATTCGTTAGCCTCTGCACCGCTGTTGCCAAAGCAGACCTTTGAAAGACCTGTAAGTGTGCAAAGCTTTTCGGCAAGGTCACTTGCCTGTGAACAGTAAAAATAGTTTGACATATGCTGAATTGTGCCTGCCTGCTTTGAAACAGCCTCAACCCAACCGTCATTGCAATAACCAAGGCTGTTTACACCGATACCCGATGAAACATCAATGTACTTTTTGCCGTTTTCGTCATATGCCGTAACGCCTTTTGCATTTTTGAGAGCAACATCGTAGCGACCGTATGTGTGCATAATATATTTTAAATCTTTCTCTTTTGTAGTCAAGTTAGCCACACCCTTTCATATTTTATCGTTGCTGAAGGAGTAAACAAAAACATCCTCACGCTTTTCAAAGCCAAAATCACGCCAGAAGCTTTGACCTGTTTCGTTGTTCTGATAACAGAAAATGTGAGTTTTGTCGATGCCTTGTTCACGGATTTTTTGGATAGCGGTCTGTGCAAGAGCGTGACCGATTTTCTTTCGTCTGAATTCGGGCAGAACAGCCATATGGTGGATAAATCCCCGTCTGCCGTCATGACCTGCAAGCACGGTTCCGACAATTTTTCCGTCAACCACGGCAACCTGACTCATACCGGCGTTGTGCTTGAGATAACGCTCCATCTGATCTTTTTCATCAGCCTTAGAGAGCGCACGTTTTGTGGTAATCTGCCACATCTCATAGACCTCGTCATAGTCGTCAATTGTCATTTCTCGTATAATCATTGCACCCTCCAAAATCTAATCTGTAGGGGCGAACTGCGTTCGCCCGCGGGAGCACACGGTGCTCCCCTACAAACAATACACTGCTTTTGTCAAATAAAAATTTTAAGTTAAACAGAAAGTTTTATTTAGCGAGCGACCAATGACCGCCTCTACCGTTTTTACAAATCAGCAAAACAGCAATGCTAATCAATAAAACATTGTACCGATGCCTTCATCGCTGAAAAGCTCGAGCAGAATTGAATGTTCGATTCTGCCGTCAATGATATGGGCACGGTTTACACCGCTGCGGACTGCCTCAACACAGCAATCAATCTTGGGAATCATACCGCCGCTGATGATGCCGTCACGCTTGAGCATAGGAACTTCGCTGACATTGACAACGGGGATGAGTGAATCCTCATCGTGAACATCACGGAGAAGTCCTCTGATATCTGTCATAAGAATGAGCTTTTTTGCGCCGATTTTAGCGGCAATCTGCGATGCTGCAATGTCTGCGTTAATATTGTATACATTGCCGTCATAACCGCCTGCAACTGTTGACACAATCGGAATATAACCGCTTGCAAGAGCGTTGTTGAGCGGTTCGGGGTTAACCTCCTTAATCTCGCCCACATAGCCGAGGTCTGCGCCTGTAACAAGCTTTTCAGCCATAAGCATTCTGCCGTCAAGACCGCAAAGTCCCATAGCCTTACCGCCGTGACTGCCGAGGAGCTGAACAAGGCTCTTGTTGACCTTGCCTGCAAGCACCATCTGAACAATGTCGATAGTTTCCTTGTCGGTCACTCTCATACCGTTGATAAACTTGCTTTCCTTGCCAACGGCTTTGAGCATTGCATTGATTTCGGGTCCGCCGCCGTGAACAAGCACAACATTGACTCCGACAAGCTGCATAAGAACGAGGTCGCTCATAACTGCCGCTTTAAGTTCTTCGTTTATCATAGCGTTTCCGCCGTATTTTACAACAATTGTTTCGCCCGAATATTTCTTGATATAGGGCATTGCCTGTATAAGTACCTTGGCTCTCTTTGAAACATCCATTTTCTTCAATCCTTTATGTAGTTGATTTACGCTCACACAATCAAATCGCATATTATGTGCGGTAGTCACCGTTGATTTTTACATAATCATAGGTAAGGTCGCAACCGTAAGCCTCGGCAGATGCATTGCCGTCACCTAATTTTACGAGAATTTCAATTTCATCCTCAAGCAAAATTTCCTTAGCCTTGTCCTCATCAAACACAAGACCGTTGCCGTCCTTGCAAACAAGGATTTCACCCTTTGTGGATTTATATGAAACATCAATTTTTTTAACATCTGTTTCGGCACCACTGTAGCCGATTGCGCAGAGGATTCTTCCGCAGTTTGCGTCAGCCCCGAACATTGCCGCCTTTACAAGACTTGAACAGATGATGCTCTTTGAAATAATCTTTGCGCTCTTATCATCTTTTGCACCGTCAACCTTGCAGATAAGTAGCTTTGTTGCACCTTCGCCGTCTTTTGCAAGCTTCTTTGCAACCTTTTTGAATGCATCGGTAAGAACGGCTGTAAAGGTTTTGTAATCATCGTTCTTTTCTGTGATTTCCTTGTTGCCTGCATAACCCGATGCCATAATTGCAAGGGTATCGTTTGTTGAGGTGTCACCGTCAACGCTTACCATATTATAGCTGACATCAGCGGCTTCGATAAGTGCGGATTTGAGCATTTCGGAAGAAATTGCCGCATCGGTTGTTACAAAGGAAAGAGTTGTACCCATGTTAATATGAATCATACCGCTGCCCTTAGCAATACCGCCGATTGTAACCTTTTTGCCGTCAAGAACCGTTTCGACAGCCCACTGCTTTTTCACGGTGTCGGTTGTCATAATTGCCTCTGCGGCAGAGATTCCACCGTCCTTTGAAAGCGTGCCTTTGAGCTTTTCAATTCCGCTTGCAATGGGTTCAATCGGGAGAGGCTGACCGATAACACCTGTTGATGCAACGATTACATCGTTTTCGTCAACACCGAGAGCATCTGCGGCAAGACTGCACATTTTCTCAGCCTTTTCATAGCCGTCAGGGTTACAGGCATTTGCATTGCCTGAATTTACGACAACAGCCTGAGCCGTACCGTTTTCAAGGTGTTTTTTAGTAACATATATAGTGTCGGACTTTACAAGGTTCTTTGTAAAGATAGCCGCACTGTTGCAAACCTTGTCGCAGTAAATGAGCGCAAGGTCTTTTTTAGTTGTGTTAGATGCTTTGACTCCTGCACAAATTCCGTTGGCTGTAAAGCCCTTTGCAGAAGTAACTGAGCCGTTTTCAATATACTTGATTTCCATAGATATTCACCCTTAAAATGCAGGCGGAACGATTACCAAACCTGTTTTTTCGTCAAGTCCGAAGATGATGTTCATATTCTGAATAGCCTGACCTGCGGCACCCTTGACCATGTTGTCGATTGCGGCACAGGCAACGAGCTTGTTTGCTCTCTTATCGTGGTGAATTGAAACATCACAGAAGTTAGAATATTTGATATTGTGAATGTCGGCACATTTGCCGTCATCAAGAAGTCTTACAAAAAATTCGTCCTTGTAAAAGTCCTCATAAGCCTTTCTGATTTGTTCAAAGGTTACACCGTCTTTGATGTCGGCATAAACAGTTGCGAGAATACCACGGTTTACGGGGAGAAGGTGCGGAACAAAGGTGACAATAACCTTTTCGCCCGAAAGCTTTGAAAGAGTCTGCTCAATTTCGGGAGTGTGGCGGTGGCTTGCAACCTTATAAGCGTGGAATCCCTCGTTGAGTTCGGGATAGTGGTTGCCCTGATTTGGCTTTCTGCCGGCACCCGTAACACCGCTTTTGCAGTCGCAAATGATGCCCTTTGTGCTGACAAGTCCGTTTACAATTGCAGGAGCAATTGCGAGCGGTGAACAGGTTGTGTAACAACCCGGATTTGCAACAAGCTTTTTGCCCTTGATTTTATCTCTGAAAAATTCAGGAAGTCCGTAAACTGCCTGTTCGTGAAGTTTTTTGTCAAGAAAAGTTCCGCCGTACCACTCGGTGTATTCTTCTTCGCTTTCAAGGCGGAAGTCAGCGCCGAGGTCAATAAATGCCTTGCCCGCATCAATGCACTTTGCGGCAAGCTCCTGCGAAAGACCGTGTGGGAGAGCGGCAAAGATAACATCGCTCTTTTCAACAACGGCATCCTGATTTTCACAAACCATATCGTTCAAAAATGTATAAGACGGATAAACATCGCTCAGCTTGTCACCCTCAAAGGAAACAGAGCTGATTGCCGAAATTTCAGCCTCGGGATGAGCGGTAAGAAGCCTTACAAGCTCTGCACCTGCATAGCCGGTTGCACCGACAATACCTGCTTTTATTTTCATTGCTATCACCTAATCTATTGTAAATTTATATATTGTTCCTGTTGCTTAAAAACATTCTGATAAAACATAAAGTTTTCTCAATACCACGGATTTGCACACACAATTTCAATATTACGCTCGGGCAGAATATGCTTTTAATACTGCAAACTTTCTACACGAACCGAGAACGGCGGCTCGCCGTACTTTATATCTCTGTCAATTCATATTGACTTTTATTTGCATATACTATATAATAAGGCTACAGGGAAAACCGTTTAAAGCGGTTGACCTACTTTATCTGGTGTAATAACCGTCCGAAAGTAGAGCGTCGGGCGGTTATTTTTTTATGTTTTTAATGACTTCTGCAAGTGCTACGAGTAAAATTACGAGTAATACCGTTTCAGTCATACATATCACCCCCATTCATTTGGGAGTGTCAACCGCCTTAACTTCCCTGCAACCCCAACAAACCCGAAATCGGGTTTATCGGCATTGAGTTTGTTTATTAAATTATTTGAAACATTCCGTTAATTCGGAATGTTATTTTATTTTTTACAGTTTTTCTGCGATTTCTGCAACACGCTTAGCCTGAGCTTTTACATTTGCCGATGCAGGACCGCCGAATACTGTACGCTCGTTTGTACAGCGTTCAAGTGAAATTGCGCTGTAAACATCATCGTTGAACACATCGCAAACCTTTTTGTATTCGTCCATTGGAAGATTTTCGAGGTCTGTACCGAGTTCAATACATCTTGCAACGAGTTCGCCTGTTGCCTTGTAGGCATCTCTGAACGGAACACCGTTCTTTGTGAGCCAGTCGGCACAGTCTGTTGCGTTGATAAAACCGCCTGCTGCAGCTTTTCTCATATTTTCGGGAATGACACGCATTGTGTCGAGCATGGGAGTAAAGGCTGTGAGACACATTTTAACCGTGTCGAGTGCGTCAAAGATAGCCTCCTTGTCCTCCTGCATATCCTTGTTGTATGCAAGTGCAGTACCCTTCATAATTGTGAAGAGCGTCATATTGTCGCCGAAAACTCTGCCGCTCTTACCACGAACAAGCTCTGCAATATCGGGGTTCTTTTTCTGCGGCATAATTGATGATCCTGTTGAAAAAGCGTCATCAAGTTCAATGAATTTAAATTCCCAACTGCACCACATAATGATTTCCTCTGAAAATCTTGAGAGGTGAACCATTATTATCGAAAGCACCGATGCAAATTCGATGCAGTAATCTCTGTCGGAAACACCGTCAAGAGAGTTGTTTGTAATTCTGTCAAAGCCTAGGAGTTCGGCTGTGATTGTTCTGTCAATCGGATATGTTGTGCCTGCAAGCGCACATGAACCGAGTGGCATTTCGTCCATTCTTTTAAGGCAGTCTTCAAGTCTTGAAACATCTCTCAAAAGCATTTCGCCGTAAGCAAGGAGATGATGTCCGAAGGTAATCGGCTGTGCTCTCTGGAGGTGAGTATAACCGGGCATAACGGTTTCGCTGTACTTTTCAGCCTTGTCGGCAATAACCTTAATAAGACCTACAACGAGATTTTTTACATTGACAACCTCTTTTTTGAGGTAAAGCTTGATGTCAACTGCAACCTGATCGTTACGGCTTCTTGAAGTGTGAAGTCTTTTGCCGTTGTCGCCGATTCTTTTGGTAAGCTCACCCTCGATAAAGGTGTGAATGTCCTCAGCCTCCATATCAATGTGCAGAGTACCGTTTTCGATATCAGCAAGAATGCCTTTAAGACCTTTTACGATATCGTTTGCCTCTTCTTCTTTAATAATGCCGCATCTGCCAAGCATTGTTGCGTGGGCAATGCTGCCCTCGATGTCTTCTTTATACATTCTGCTGTCGAATGAAATCGAGCTGTTAAAATCGTTAGTGGTTTTTGAAAGCTCCTTTTTGAAGCGTCCTTTCCAAAGCTGCATTATTATTTCTCCTTACATTATGTTTAGCCGTTGTAAAGCACTTTGTTGCTTTTGGTTTTAAATATTTATTTACACCTTGTTATTAATGTTGGGTCAACCTGTAGGGGCATCCGCCCAATTGATGAATTTTTATGTTTATTTATATATTTTTAAAACAAATTGTTTCATCAAGACTGATGACCTTTGCACGAACTAAAAAACGCATAAAAATAAAAAGGTGTAATAAACACTTATCGGGGCAGAGAAATTCCCTGCCCCTGATTATGTATGCAAATCAAAGATTTAATTATTTGATAAGGCCTTTCTTTGCACGAACCTTGATTGGAAGACCAAAGAGGTTGATGAAGCCTGCACTGTCGTTCTGGTCATAAACCTGATCTTCGTCAAAAGTAGCAATTTCCTCATCGTAGAGTGAATACGGGCTTGTTACGCCTGCATCAATGATGTTGCCCTTATAGAGTTTAAGTTTTACATCACCTGTTACATACTCCTGAGTGCTGTCAACGAAAGCTGAGAGAGCCTCACGGAGAGGTGTGTACCACTTGCCGTCATAAACGAGCTCTGCAAAAGCGTTGGCAACATTTTGCTTGTAGTGGAGTGTGTCTTTGTCAAGGCAGATTTCCTCAAGCTTTGCATGAGCAGCATAGAGGATTGTACCGCCGGGAGTTTCATAAACGCCACGAGCCTTCATACCAACAAGACGGTTCTCAACGATATCTGTGATACCGACGCCGTTTCTGCCGCCGATTTTGTTGAGTTCCTTAATGAGTTCAACGCTGTCGATAGCCTCGCCGTTAAGCTTTGTGGGAACACCCTTTTCAAATGTAAGAGTTACATATTCTGCCTTATCGGGAGCCTGCTCAGGTGAAACACCGAGTTCAAGGAAGCCTTCCTTATTGTACATTGGCTCGTTTGCAGGATTTTCAAGGTCAAGACCTTCGTGGCTCAAGTGCCAGAGATTCTTATCCTTTGAGTAGTTTGTTTCACGGTTAATCTTGAGCGGAATATTGTGCTTTTCAGCATATTCAATCTCATCTTCACGGCTCTTGAATTCCCATGTTCTCCAAGGAGCGATAATCTTCATGTCAGGAGCGTAAGCTTTGATAGCAAGTTCAAAACGAACCTGATCGTTGCCCTTGCCTGTACAGCCGTGGCAAATTGCGTCAGCACCTTCGGCCTTTGCAATTTCAACGAGTCTTTTTGCAATGATAGGACGGGCAAAAGATGTGCCGAGGAGGTACTTGCCCTCGTAAACAGCACCTGCTTTTACTGTGGGAATGATATATTCGTCAACAAATTCCTTGTTGAGGTCTTCAATATAAAGTTTTGATGCGCCTGTTTTGATAGCCTTTTCTTCAAGACCGTCAAGCTCTGTACCCTGACCAACATCACCCGAAACAGCGATAACTTCGCAGTTGTCGTAGTTTTCTTTAAGCCACGGAATGATGATTGAAGTATCAAGACCGCCTGAATATGCAAGAACTACCTTTTTAATCTTATTGTCAGCCATTTTTGATTCCTCCGGAATTTGGAAACACTTTATGTCGGTGTTTCCTTTAATTAATTTTTATTACTCTTACATTATACACTCTGTTTTCAAAAAATCAAGTGTTTTTTGAATAAATATTCAATGTTTTTTCAAATTTGCATTTTTGGGTACAAATTGACCGAAATCTGCTTTGTTTTCGCTGTATTATCGGTGTTTTTGGCGGTTGATATGTCACATTCTCCCCGAAATTTCTGAAAAATGTATATATGCACAAAAAATGAATATTCATTTTATTCATCCATTTATGCATATTCATACATACATATACACCCATTTTGCATATTTTTCATTTTGTGAAAATGGCTGAAATCACTTCAAAAACCTGTTGACACCGTATGTGATACCATTTATAATATTATTCGGAAATACGAAAACAGACATTAAGACAAATTGTTGAAAGTGAGGCGAAAGATGATGAAAACACTTAACGATTATCTTGCAATGTCATATCGTATGGAAATTGTCGAGAACAAGAACGAGGGCGGTTTTGTTGTATCATTTCCCGAGCTTCCGGGCTGCATAACCTGCGGAGAAACGATAGAATCGGCTGTTGCTAATGCCGAGGACGCTAAAAAAGCCTGGTTTGAAGCCGCCTTTGAAAGCGGAGTTGTAATTCACGAACCCGACAGCCTTGAAGAATATTCGGGACAATTCAAGCTGAGAATCCCGAAAAGTCTGCACCGCTCACTTGCCGAACATTCAAAGAAAGAGGGCATAAGTATGAATCAATACTGTGTCTATCTTCTGGCAAAAAATGATGCAGTCTATTCAAAATAGAATTTTGAAAGCATATTATATAAAACACAATTGTTGAAAGGAAGATCTATATGTCAGCATTCAAAGAGATAAATCCGAAAGAAATTGTTGAAAGTCCGTTTAAGCTTATCGGTGATGATTGGGCGCTTGTTACGGCAGGCGACAGGGAAAAATTCAACACAATGACGATAAGCTGGGGCGGTGTAGGAATTATGTGGGGTAAGCCCGTTGTATTCACCTTTATTCGTCCGCAGAGATATACATTTGCGTTTATGGAGAACGGCGACCGCTATACAATGAGCTTTTTTGATGAAAAGTACAGAGATGCCCTCAAATTCTGCGGTTCAAAGAGCGGCAAGGATTATGACAAGGTAAAGGAAACAGGTCTTACTCCTGCGTTCACGGAAAACGGCTCTGTATATTTTGAAGAGGCAAAGCTTGTTCTTGAATGCAAAAAAATGTACGCTCAAAGTCTTAATGCCGAAAGCATTGCCGACCGTGAAAGCGTTGACAAGTGGTATGACAACGACTTCCATAAAATGTACATCAGCGAAATTACAAAGGTTCTTGTAAAAGTATAATTGGTAATTTTAAATTCATCATGACAAAATGGCAGACAATCACACGGTTGTCTGCCATTTTCTATTTAAAAAGCTGTACAAAAAATGCCCCTCACATTTTGTGAGGGGCATTCCTTACTATATCGACTAAACGGAACGATATGTCAATTGCTTTAAAACTTATTAAAAGTTGCTGATGAGGTCTACAACAAACTTCTGAATAGTAGTAGCATCCTTAACTGTGATTGTGCCGTCATGGTCAACATCGGCAGCAGTAAACTGGTCGTTTGTGAATGCAACGAGCTGAGCAACATACCTCTGAACTTCGGTTGCATCTACAACTGTGATGTCGCCGTCCATGTTAACATCACCAAGGGTTACATCGCCGACAAATGCCGTTGATGCGTTTACTGATACTTTTTCAAAGCCTGCAATGCCTGTTACATCGCAAACCTTGCTGTTATTTACAACAGATGCCTGATTAAGCTTGTTGCCCTTTACATAACCTAATGTAAGGTACTGTGTGTCAAGATATACGCTTGCAGTACCTGAACCGATAACCTCAAATGTGAGTGAGATAAATGTATCTCCGTTGTACTGAGTAGGCACCTGTGGGTTAGTAAATACACCCTTAATTACATTGCTGTAAGCATTGTGAATAAGGTTTGACTGTGAAGGCATGATTGTCTGCTTGCCGTCTGCCTTGTTATCAGCCATGTTGAATTTGAGCTTGCTTGAATCATACTTAACAGCCCACTGTCCGTCAACAACGCCCATGTTTGAGTTGAGCTTGTAGAGAACAGTTACCTTCTTGCCGTCAGTGCTTACTGTCTTTGATGCAGAACCAAAGTAATTTGAAGTAGCGTTTACTGTGAGCTTCTGAGCAGGAGCAGTAGTCGGCTCTGTAGCTGTTGTAGGCTGTGTAGGTGCAGTCGGCTGAGTAGCTGTTGTTGGCTGTGTAGCTGTAGTCGGCTGAGTTGAAGTAGTAGGCTGTGTCGGAAGTGTAGGAGATGTAGGAACAAATCCGCTTTCAATGTCGCCGTTCTTCATAGCATATGAATATGTGCCGTTTACACCGTTTCTTGTTGCGTCAACCTTGATTGTGCTTGTTCCCTTGAGAGCTGATGTTGCAACTGTGAATGCACCTGTTACATCGTCTGCAGTAGCAGTATATGTCTTACCGTCAACTGTAACAGTTACCTTTGCAGCGCTGGCTGTAACACCTGATACAACGCTCTTGCCTACAACTGCATATGTGAGTGTTGCAGGAGCAAGTACAAGTGCCTTCTGAGCTGACTTGAGGTCTGCAATCATAGCATTCATATCTTCAGCTGTTGTAGCGTCTTCGCCTGCTTTAATCATAGCCTCGGCTGACTTGAGAACCTTCTGAGCATTTGCCCAGCTCTCTGCTGTGTAGTCTGATGCTGTCATAGCAAGAATCTTTCTTGCTTCTTTCTTGAGTGATTCATAAGGTGAAACAACGATTGGCTTTGATATAAGCTTGTATGTTGTACAACCTTCGTTTGTAATTTCGATTGTAGCGCCGTCTCTAACGCCTGTGATATCTGCTGTCTGACCTGAACCGCTGCTGAGAATAATGCTTACTTCGTCAACATTATCGAACTTAACAACATAGTTGCCGTCAGAATCTTTTTCTGTAAGAGCAACGCCCGGCCATGCGCCTGTGAGCTTCTGTGTATCATTCCAAGCATAGATTTTGTAGCTTGCAGATGGGCTGTAAGGCTTGATTGTTACGGAAACAGAACCCTCTGCAGGCTCTGGCTCGCTGCCGCCTCCCTGCTGATTACCGTTGGTTACTGTCTTAACCGATGCGTAATTGCCGTTCTGAATTTCGAGAACAGCACCGTCATAAAGACCTGTGATATCGCCTGACTGTGAGCCGCTGCCGTTGTTGAGAACAACGCTGAATGGCTTGTCGGCTGAAACAGGAAGTGTGAGTTCATATGTGTTTGCCTGACCTGAAACGGCTGCTGCCTTTTGACCCGGCCATGCACCGTTGAGTGCTGTGCTTGCACCTGTCCAAGCGTAAACATTCGGAGCGCCTGCTGTGCTCTTGATTGTAAGCTTTGATGTCTGACTTGCTGTCGGACCGGGAACAGTTGTGCTCTGTGTCGGTTTGGTTGTTGGTTTTTCGTCGTTTTCGCCGAGCTTGAGGAATGTGAATTTAGCCTCTGAGCTTGCCTTGTCGTTTGTAGCCTCAACAGTTACTTCGATTGTATCGTTCTTGTAAGCTGTCTGACCGATTGTGAATGTGTCGCCGTCCTTAACAACAAACTTGTTACCGCCGTCAACAGAAACCTTTGCGCTGTCGCATTCCTTGAGAGAAACAGTAACCTGCTCTGTGCCGTAGAACTTCGGCTCGCCTGTGATTGATACAAGCGGCTGACCGTCAGCATTTTCCATAAGGATTGTGCCGTTTACACCGCTGTTGAAAGTTACCTTACCGTCAGTAACAACTGAAGATGAGTTGTCATAAGTATTGATTACATAGCTGCCGTCTTCCCAAAGAGTTGAAACATCAACAGTTACGCTTGAATTTTTGTTACAGCCGATTACTGCAGCTGCCTGATCTGTTACGCCGTTCTTATCGTATGTACGGCCGAAAGCAACACCGCTTGTAGCTGAGAGCTTAACATTTGCGCCGGCACCGATAGATACATGCTTGTTACGGAACTGACCAACCTTCTGCCACTGAGCAAGAAGAGTTTTGTCCATGTTGTTCCAGTTCATATCACTTCTGAGTGAATGACCCGATCCGCCGTAACCGTCAAATGCAACGCCGGGATAGAGAGGACGGTTGGTTTCGTCACCGTAGAAAATCTGAACTCCGCCCGGGAGAAGGAGGAATGCAGCCGCATTGTAAAGCATTGTGTTCTCATCGCCACGGGTAAGTGTTTCATCGTGTGATGACATAAATGAAAGAACGTTAAAGCCTTCCTTTGTGTTGATCTGGTCTGCATAGCCCTGATATGTGTTTGCAACACTACCGCTTGCAAGAGCACCACCGCCTGTAACTGCGAAGTTAATCATTGAGTCGAAGCCGCCCTCGGAATAGTATGTGTCGTAGCCTACACCGTGATCCCAATGCTCGCCTGTCATCCAGAAATCTTCTTTCCAGTCAGCACCTGCTTTGCCCTTGTTGTTGGATCTCCACTCTCTGAGAGCAGAAACACAAGCCTGCTTGAGCTGGTTCCAAGAAGCCTTATCAACATGCTTTGCAGTATCGCAACGGAAACCGTCAACACCGTACTCCTTAACCCACTCTGAAAGCCAGGTTGAAAGGTAGCCTGTTACTGTGTTTGAATCACCGTATTTTGCGAGCTTCTGATCATATGTACCTTCCTGCTTCCACTTTGTTTCGAGGATCGGAGGAATTGTAACTTTCTTTGTCTGCTCTGTTCTGAAGTCGGGAAGTCCGCTGAGTGACATTGTAAGATCACCGCCGGCACCCTCTGTATATCCGGGAAGACCGCTGCGGATCCAGTCATTGCTCCACCATTTGCCCCAGTCTTCTTCTGATGTTTTATAGTCAATGTGGTCGTTTACTTCACCTACATCTGTGAGCTTGTATTTGAAGTCTAACGCACCGTCAAGGAGAGTACCGAAGCCGAACTGCTCCATATCTGCAACGGTGTTGTAGCCTGTGTGGTTCATTACGATATCCATGATAACTCTGATACCGTGCTCATGCGCTGTGTCAACGAGAGTTTTGAACTCCTCTTTTGTACCGAAGTTTGCATCGGTTTCGGTATAGTCAAGAACATAGTAGCCGTGATATGAGTAGTGAGCAAAGCCCTTACCTGAATCACAATAGCCGTGAGTCTGCTCATACGGAGCTGAGATCCAAATTGCGTTTACACCGAGGTTATCAAAATAACCCTCTTCAATTGACTGAGTAACACCTGCAAAGTCGCCGCCGTGGAATGTACCGGGGTTTGTATCCCAGCCCTCAAGCGGTTTGCCGTCCTTGTCAAGTGTTCTGCCGTATGAATGGTCATTTGCGGTGTTTCCGTTCTTAAAACGGTCGGTAAGCAGGAAATACACATTGGCATTATCCCATGTAAAGCCGTCATCTTCAACAAGTGAACCTGCGGCAGTTGATGATGCAGATGTGCTGCTGTCATCGGAAACTGTTGCAGCACTTGCCGAACCAAATGCTACGGAAGCACCGGGGAGAGCCATACAAAGTGTCAATACGGCACTGAGCGCTCTCTTCATACTTCTTTTTTTCATTGTTTGATTACTCCTTTCAAAGCTTTTAAAACGTAGGGTCAAACATCCCTAGACAATTTGATTTTATCACAAAACTCTCACAAAAACTACACATAATCCTTTTATTTTGTAAAAATAGCAAGTTACACAATCTTTACACTGGAATTTTATGCAAAATTACCCTTGTTGCTCTTCTGTTTTTATTTATAAAGACAGTTTCAATTGCCCCCCTGCCGAAAATTACATAAATACGGTCGGGAATAATAAGATTTGTACTTAACAAAACTTTATTCCCGACCGCAATTTTCGCTTTTTAATTTTTATCTTATCTGAGTCTTACATTCAAAAATCTGAGTTTAAAGGTTGAGCCAACGCCGAGTTTGGAATCTGCGGTAATATATCCGCCTGTTTTTTCAACAATTGATTTTGCAAGCGACAGACCTATGCCGACGCTTGACGGGGATGAATTCTGTGCTTTATAGAACCTCTCAAAAATGTGGGGCAAATCCTTCGGACTGATTCCGCAGCCATTGTCGCTTATGATGATTTCCGAATACATGCTGTTCCTTTCGGCTGAAATTTTGACATAACCGCCGTCGGTATGTTCAATACAGTTTTTTACAATGTTTGAAACCGCTTCGCAAATCCAGCGAAAATCGCAATTAAGATTAAAATCATTTTTGACGGTTTTTTCAATTCTCACATCACGGATATCGGCAAGAACCTCTGTGCGTGAAATGCACTCGTCAATTATTTTTTCAACCGACACATCTCCAAACTTCAATTCAACAGTTCCCGAATCAAGCATTGAGAGCGTGAGCAGACTTTTTACAAGGAAATTTATCGAATGGGCATTATGCGCTATATCCATAACAAAATCCCGTCTGATTTCAACGGGCATATCATCGTCATCGAGGATATTTTCGGTTGTTATCAAAATTGAAGTCAGCGGTGTTTTAAGCTGATGTGAAATGTCGGCAAGCGAATTTTTGAGGATTTCTTTCTCTCGCATTGAATTGTCGGCATACTCACGAAGCATTACCGTTGTTTTTTGAATCTCCTGCTTTAACAGCGACATATCGTCGTCGGTTGAGCCGTCAAGGTCGAGGTCGTACTCTCGGTTGTTTATTTTTTCAAGACATTTTACAATTTCAAGTCGCTGTCGCTTTTGCTTTTTACAGTATCTTATGAACACAATGCAGAGCAAAATTCCGAACACACAAACACCTGCGGTTGCAATCACAATTGTAATTGTTGCATAACTTCCGCTCTGAATGTCAACCCAGCCGCTGTCGGATTTTATTCCGTACTTTGCAAAGTCGCCTTTTATGCCGGCAGTGTCGCTGTTCAAAATTTGAGCAAGCTCCTTTTCCGAAATGTCGGGATATTGTTCTCTAACCTTTTCCGCAACGGCAATTATCTTTTTATCCGTGCTTTCACGAACAGCGTTAAAGCCTGCACCGATGCCTACTGCAACGGCACAACAGAAAAGTCCCGTTATCGCAAGCATTACCGCAAGAAATTTTGATGTGTTTTTCATTATACCTCCAGCCTGTAACCAAGGCCCTTTACGGTTTTAATCATATTTGTATCAAGTTTTTTGCGAAGTCTTTTTATGTACACGGTCAGCGTGTTGTCCTCAACATAATTCCCCGACAAATCCCATATGCGTTCAAGAATCTGTTCACGGGTCAGCACATTGCCGCTGTTTTTGGCAAGCATTGCAAACAGGCGGTACTCAAGCGCCGTAAGCACAACGGGATTGCCGTTTTTGCAAACCTGTTTTTTGTCAAAGTCAATGCTGATGTCGCCAAAATTCATAGCCATAGTTTTGTCGAGCTTTTTGGTAATTCGTTTAATTCTTGCAAGAAGCTCACGGCTTGAAAACGGTTTTGTTATGTAATCCTCCGCTCCGAGGTCAAAGCCTTTTACAATGCTGTCCTCATCGTCAAGTGCTGTGAGAAAAATCACGGGAGTTTCGCACACTCTTTTTATCTCGTCACAAAGTTCAAAACCGTTGCCGTCGGGAAGCGACACATCAACAATAAAAAGGTCAAAGTCACCGCCGAGAGAGTTAAGGGTTGATTCGGCATTTTCACACAACGCAACCTCAAAGCCGTTTTGTTCAAGAGTGTAAACAAGTCCTTTTGAAATTGCACGGTTGTCCTCAACAAGAAGAATTTTCACAACAAGTCCTCCAAAATGAAATTCGGGCGGATTAAATCAATAATCCGCCCGTCAGCAATGAAAACATACAAAATATTGTGGTATCTGTTGTTACAACTACATTATAACAGAGTGTAAAACTATTGTCAACAAATTTCAACAAAATACAGTCTGTCGGCTGAATATGATGCTCAGATATTGTCATTTCTGATTGTTTCAATAATATTTTGTTTATTAACCTTTGAGATTGAGTATTTCATAATCAGCCATACCACAATAAATACAGCCGCAATACTAATCAAAATCGCTTTCCACGGGAATACAAAGCTCATTGGAACATTTCCATTTGAAAATGCGGAGAAGATTGCAAATACACCGAGAACGCCGAGAGGGATACCGATAAGCAAAGATTTTATGCCGTACATAAGGCTTTCGAGGCGAATCATACGGTTAAATTCTTTCTTTGTCATACCGATAGATTTAAGCGATGCAAATTCCTTGCTCCTCAACTGCATATTGGTTGAAATTGTGTTGAAAATGTTTGTAAGTCCGATAAGCGAGATAACACCGATGAAACCGTAAACAAATATCCCGACAATCAGCATAATGGCATTGAACTGTCTTACGTTTTCTTCATAGTCAAAAATGTAAATGCTGTCGTCCGCACCTTCCATAGACTCAATGCGGTTTGTAAGCGAAGTGTGGTTCGATGTATTGGCGTAGAGGGTAATATAGCATTCGTGTTCGCCAAGCTGAGGTGAGATTACACCCTGTTCACCGATTATCAATCCCTGACCGAAAATTGTTCCTTCGCCGATTACAGAATCAGCCGACTTTGGAATTTCATCAAACACTGACGAAACCTTTAATTTGCCTGCTATCAGCTCATTTCCGTTATCATCATTTCCGTAAACGATAAACTTTGTCGGAGCGGTTTTGCCGAACAGTTTCATTGGCTTGGAAGAGTTGCCACTCTCACTGTTATCGGGGGTTACCTGAGAATACACAAGTACACCGCCCTTGACCTTGTTGTAGTCAAGTTCCAATTCCCTGCAAATCTTAACAAATGTATCGTGTTCAAACTCAAGAAATTCCACGCTGAATGACTTTGTACCGTCAGCATTGTCATAAAGGAAATTTTCTCCGCATTCGTTAACAGGCACATCTGCCGACACATGACCGTACTGTAAACCGACTGTCAGATAATTTTCAATTTCAGGCATTTTTTCAATTGTCTGAGCCTGTTTTGTATCAATTCCGGAAACCATATAGCTGTAGTCTGTTTTGCCGTAGTAATGCTCTGTATATGTCATTCCATAGTCCATAAATGCCGAAACTGCAATGAACATTGCAACGCTTACAACGATTGAAATAACCGTTGTGCGATACTTTTTCCTACTGCGTTTAAGGCTCTTTGAGGCGATTTCACCGCCTACACCGAAAAGCTTTTTCGTAAGCTTGGATGTGCGGTACGGTTTGTTATTCTTTACCTTGATATCCTTGTTGCCTCTGATTGCAACAAGCGGTGGGATTCTTGACGCACGCAGTGCAATGAAGAATGATGAACAGAATATAGTAACAGCCGAAAGAACGATTGCACAAATAATCGGAATTGTCGGAGTTACAAAGACAAATTTTGCTCCGTTCAGCATATCCCCGAGAACGCTGTTGAGTATTGTAATAAGAATTGCGTTTACACCGAGTCCGAGAAGTATGCCGAGAGGAATACCGATTAAGCCGAGAATGAAGCCCTCAAAAATCACATTTCTGCGGATTTGCCTTTTGGTTGCACCGACTGATGCAAGCATACCGTACATACTCGTTTTCTCGGTAATTGAAATTGCAAAGCTGTTGCGGATTACAAACATGCTTGCAAGCATTACTATAATAATGATAATAACGGCAAGGCTGAAAATCACAGTATTTGTTGCCTCATTTGAACCGTAGCCTTTCATACTGAGGAGTATGGAATTGAATTCGTATGCATTTATTCCAGAGGTCTGCTGATCTTCGGGTGAAATTTCATCGCTGATTACATTACTCATATCATCAGCTTTAAAGCCTAAAATATCCGCTGTATTTTGAAGATAATTGCTTTCGCTCTGAGGAGTATAGGCGATATACAGCTTATTCATATGCTTTGTTTTGATTGCCTCGACAGGAGCTTTTTCATCAGACACGGTATATATCATAGAAAGATTTGACGGATCATAGAGTTCGCTCGTTTTCGGTCTTTCAATAATACCCGTTACGGTATAGGTTCTTTTTACCGTGTCAATAATGCTGCACTTATTAAAATTTTTTTGCAACAAATTATGAATGCCTTCCTCATCGAGGACATTGCCGTCTTTGTCGGTAAGAACACCGACATCAAGTGTGATTTTATCGCCGACTTTCACATATTTTCCGTCCTGTGTTTTAAACGATTTTGTAACAACAGCCTCACCCGAATTTGTGGGGAACTTGCCCTTTATAAGGTCTATCTTAAAACAGTTGCCGTAGGTATTTTCGCTCATGGCAAGAACGCTGTAATCGCAGATTTCGCCGTCAGCATTTTTTGTCCTGGCATATCCGAGCCTTTCTTTATAGAAGGCATTTTCAACATTACGGTTCTGTCGGATTTTATCAATTTTTGCGGTGTCGATAATATCAAGTGCAACATCATAATTGCCCGACCAGGTTGTTTGACCGTCAATCATAGTCTGTCGTCCGCTGAGTGCCATTCCCGAAACAACCGTGATGAGTGCCGCCGAGAGCATAATTCCCACGATTGTAACAATTGTACGCACCTTGTTAAGCCGCAGGTTTTTAAGAGTAAGCTTGTTGAGAAGTTTCATAAAATCAAACCTCCTCAACAATTTTGCCGTCGCTGATTGTTATGATTCTGTCTGCCTGTTTTGCAATGTCGAGGTTGTGCGTAATCATTATAACAGTATGTCCGTAACTCTGATTGCACATTTTGAGCATACTCATAACCTCTTCGCTTGACTTTGAATCAAGGTTGCCTGTCGGTTCATCGGCAAGCACAAGAGACGGATTGTTAATGAGCGCTCTGGCAATAGATGTTCTTTGTTGCTGACCGCCCGAAAGCTGGTTTGGAAGGTGTTTTCTTCTTGCACGCAGTCCGAACGAATCAAGAATCATCTCAAGTCTTTCTCTGTCAACCCCTCTGCCGTCAAGGTCACAGGGGAGCGTGATGTTTTCTTCAACAGTCAGAATCGGGATAAGATTGTAGAACTGATAGACAATGCCCACCTGTCTGCGGCGGAATACGGCAAGCTTGTCATCATTCATTTTGCTTATATCGTTGCCGTCAACAAAAATTTTTCCGCTTGTGGGACGGTCAACACCGCCGATAAGGTGAAGAAGAGTTGACTTGCCGCTGCCGCTTGCACCGACAATGGCAACAAATTCGCCCTTTTCAACCGAGAACGAAACATCGTCAACCGCATGGACAAGGTTTTCACCGCTTCCGTGGGTTTTTGTAAGATTTTCAACTTTCAGAATTTCCATAAAATATACCTCCAAATTCATTTTACACCCATATTATAGTGACGCAAAATGACTGTAAAGTGAATCCTGCAAACAAATTGTTTTATTGCACAAAATAATGTAGCTGCGAACCGTGTTCGCCAATCGTATCGTGTGCAAACACGAAATGATTAACTATCAATTTTTCTGTTCATCTGTAGGGGCGTTCATCGGACGCCCGCTTTGATGGAATGTTATGTTTATACACATATGTTTTGATATGATGAAAGTAGTGCAATAACTTTCATATAAACAAAAAATGCATCAATGCTGTATCGGGCATCAATGCAATTTCTTTATCTAACTATCTTCTCGAATTGAGTGCGGTGGCTTACCGCCGACCGCAATTTTTCATTTTCAATTTTCAACTTTCAATTTAAAAGTAACGCTCGGGCGATAATGCTTGAACTATCGCAAACTGTCTTCACGAATTGGGCGTAGCGACACGCTACCTGCAGTTTTGAAAATATATTTTGATGAGATTATTCGGCTTGTCGGCAATGCCTATGCCTAAAAAATCACCATCATGGGTTTTTATTCTGAAAAGCTGACCGTTCTCGTACCCCGACTTGGCAAGGTATGTTCTGTCGGCACTCAACGCACCGCCGTTTGCAAATCGTTTTGCCTGTGCAGACGATACGGCAAGATAGCCCAAACTCATAAACAGACTCTCAACGGAACGCAGTTTTTCTTCAACATTTCCGTTTTCGCAAATGCTTTTCAGTTCGTCAAGCGTTATGCACTCGTCAAGCGAAAATCCGCAAGCCGAGGTTCTGCAAAGTGCCGTCATAACCGCACCGACACCGAGGACCCTACCTATGTCATCAATTATCGTGCGTACATAAGTACCCTTTGAACAGGAAATTTCAAGCGTGCCTGTCTGTGCTTTTTCGTCAAAATTTGCAAGCGAAAGAGAATAGACAGTAACCTTTCGGCTCTCACGCTCAACCTCGATTCCCTGTCTTGCAAGGTCATAAAGCCTTTGACCGTTCTTTTGTACGGCAGAGTACATCGGCGGAATCTGCTCAATTTCGCCCGTGAAATTGGGAATTACTCTGCGAAGCTGCTCCTCTGTAACCGAAGATTCGCATTCTCCCGTCACCGTACCCCAGATGTCGAGGGTGTCGGTGGTTTTGCCAAGCTGAAATTCTGCCGTGTATGACTTGTCGTGATTGAGAATCAAATCCTGTGTTTTGGTTGCAGTTCCGAGCAAAACAGGCAGAACGCCCGTTGCGTTCGGATCAAGTGTTCCCGTGTGACCGAGCTTTTTCTGTCCTGTCAGTCTGCGGACAACGGCAATAACATCAAAAGAGGTGAATTCCTTCGGCTTGTCAATCAGCAGTACACCGTTAAGATTGCTCATGATAAAAACTTCTCCGCAGCTTTTTCAAGCGTTGTCTTTACGGTTTCAAGGTCGCCCTCAATTGAGCAGCCTGCCGCCGCAGGATGACCGCCGCCTCCGAACTGCGAACAGAAATCCGAGGCATTGATATTATTGTTTGTACGAACGGAAATCTTGAAAAATCCGCCCTCTTTTTCACGCATTGTAATTCCGATGAGAACACCCTCAATCTGACGGGGAATAGAGGCGAGTCCCTCCATTTCGTCATCACCCGTGTTGAGCTTTTTGAGCATATCAAGCGTTGTGTAAATTATTGCGCACCTGCCGTCTGCACAATAGGTCATTGAGTCATAAACGGCTCTTTCAAGCTGAATTTTGTTTTTCGACTTTGTTTCAAACATCGCCTTGTTTATGTATGCGGTGTTACAGCCAAAGTCCATAAGACTTGCGGCAACACGCATGGTTTCGGCGGTTGTGTTTGTGTATCTGAAACAGCCGGTGTCGGTTGAAATGCCTGTGTAGAGGCAGTCTGCAATGTCCTTTGTAAAGTTGATGTGCATTCTGAGGAACAGCTTGTAGAGAATTTCGCAGTTTGCAGCCGCATATTTGTCAACAAACTTTTCCTTTGCGGTAAATGTGTTTGAACCGTGGTGGTCAATGCACAAATCAACCTTGCCGATATATTTGCCCATATTTGAACCAAGAAGGCTGTCAGCCGCAACATCAACGCTGACAACCGTTTCGGTTGTAAAATCTTCTTCCTCTATGTTTTTCTGAAGATAGGTAAACTTTGATGGAACACCTGTTGTGATAACTCTTGCTTTTTTTCCGATTTGGCGAAGCGCAAGGCAGAGTGCAAATCCGCTGCCGAGGGTGTCACCGTCAGGATAAGCGTGAGTCAGAATATCATAATTATCGTGTGCCTCAAGAAAACGGGCAACCTCATACAGATTCATCATTTTCTTCCTCGTCTTCTTTAATGTCAAGGCTGTTGAGAATACGGCTGATGTTTGCGCTGTATTCTATGCTGTCTGTTGCGTGGAAAATGAGTTCGGGAACATGGCGAAGATGAAGTCTGTGTCCAAGCTCTCGTCTGATAAAGCCCGATGCAGACTTTAAGCCCTTGACAGCCTCTTTGGCTCTGTCAAGACCTTCAATTGCACTGACCTGTACCGTGCAGTATGAAAGGTCGTTTGTAACCTCAACTCTTACGATAGAGATAAACGCCTGCTGAACCCGTGGGTCTTTTAATTCTCTGAAAATAGCAGTAAGCTCTCTTTTGATGTCCTCTGTTGTCCTTTCAATTCTATGGCTTCCCATGCTATCACATCCTTATAATTTAATGAATTATGAAAATTCGCGTATAATCTGTAGCGGCGAACACGGTTCGCCACTACAAAATAACGGTAAATTTGTGCCGTTTATAAAATTTGGTTTGACAAACAACCGACCGCAGGACAATTTCATCCGTCACGGCGGATTTCACCGACTGATTTGCTCTGCAAGTTAGTCCCTGTATTCTTCGATTGTATAAACCTCGAACATATCGCCCTCTTTGAGGTCGTTGAATCTTTCAAGACCGATACCGCATTCGTAGCCTTCGCTAACTTCCTTGACAGCGTCCTTGAATCTCTGGAGAGATGCAATTGCGTCATCTGCAATAACGATACCGTCACGGATAACTCTTACGCTTGCGCCACGCTGAATCTTACCGCTCTTAACATATGAACCTGCGATTGTGCCTACTGACTTAATCTTGATAACATTACGGCACTCAGCCATACCGAGAACAACTTCTCTTGTCTTAGGAGCAAGCATACCCTTCATAGCAGATTCGATTTCGTTGATACAATCGTAGATAATGCTGTAAAGACGCATATCTACGCCCGAACGCTCTGCATTTTCTGCGGCAACCGCATCGGGACGAACATTGAATCCTACAATAATTGCGTTAGATGCCTCTGCAAGCATTACATCGGACTCGTTGATTGCACCTACTGCGCTGTGAATTACATTTACTCTTACCTCGTCATTTGAAAGCTTTTCAAGTGACTGCTTAACAGCCTCGGCAGAACCCTGTACATCGGCTTTAACGATAATCTGAAGTTCCTTGATTTCACCGAGTTTCATCTGGTCAAAGAGATTGTCAAGAGTAACCTTAGTCTGTGCGTTGAAGATTTCTTCCTTCTTAGCGGCCTTTCTCTGGTCAACAAGAGTTCTTGCAAGACGCTCATCGGAAACTGCGTCAAAGATATCGCCGCCAACCGGAACTTCGTCAAGACCTGTGATTTCAACAGGAACAGAAGGACCTGCCTCGGTAACTCTTTCGCCCTTATCGTTTGTCATAACTCTTACACGACCGACGCAAGTGCCTGCGATGATTGTATCGCCCTTGTGAAGTGTACCGTTCTGAACGAGTACGGTTGCGATAGGACCTCTGCCCTTGTCAAGTCTTGCCTCGATAACAGTACCCTTTGCGGCTCTGTCGGGGTTAGCCTTGAGTTCTTTCATCTCTGCAACAAGAGTAACCATTTCAAGAAGATCGTCAAGACCTTCCTTTGTCTTTGCGGAAACAGGGATACACGGTGTATCGCCGCCCCACTCCTCCGGAATAAGTTCATACTCTGTGAGCTGCTGTTTAACATTTTCGGGATTTGCGCCGACCTTATCCATTTTGTTGATGGCAACAATAACAGATACACCTGCGGCTTTTGCATGGTGGATAGCCTCAACTGTCTGCGGCATGATACCGTCATCGGCGGCTACAACGAGGATTGCGATATCGGTAACCTGAGCACCTCTTGCACGCATTGTTGTGAATGCCTCATGTCCGGGTGTGTCGAGGAATGTAACAGGCTTGCCGTTTACCATAACTCTGTAAGCACCGATATGCTGAGTGATACCGCCTGCCTCGCCTGCTGTTACATTTGCGTGACGGATAGCGTCGAGAATTGAGGTTTTACCGTGGTCAACATGACCCATAACAACAACAACCGGAGCTCTCTCAACGAGATTTGCCTCATCGTCCTCGCTGTCATCAATAATCTGTTCTTCGATTGTAACAACAACTTCCTTTTCAACCTTTGCATGAAATTCCATGGCGATAAGTGACGCTGTATCAAAGTCGATTGTATCTGTTGCTGTTACCATTGTACCCATAAGGAATGCCTTTTTAACAACCTCGGCAACGGTAGCCTTGAGTCTGAGAGCAAGCTCCGAAACTACGATTTCGTCGGGAATCTGAACTGTAATCGGTTTCTGCTTACGCTCAAGAGCAATACGGTTCAGACGCTCCTGCTCTGTTTCACGCTTCTGTCGTCTGCCCTTTTGACGCTGGGTACGGTTTGTGAATTTCTGCTTTTTAACAATGTTGTCCGTGCTTCTGCCCTTTGAGCTGTCGCTTGCAAGGTCATCATACTTCTGGTTGTAACGCTCAACATCAACATTTGTTGCACGGGTGTCAATTACTCTGCGCTTGCGGGGAGCAGACTCCTCAACGCTCTTTTCCTGAGTAACTTCAACCTTTTCCTGTTTTGATGCAGGCTTTGCATCCTTGTTGTTAGGCTTTTTGTCGTTTTTATCGGTCTTTTTCTTCTGATTGTCAGCCTTTGCATTCTGCTTTGCGGGCTTATCTTCCTGCTGTGGCTTGCTTTCGTTGTCAAGCTTGTTGTTGCGTGCCGCAAAGTATTCGTCAAAGTTTTCAACCTTGTTCTTCTTTGTGATTACATCAAAAATCACATCGAGTTCGCTTTCCTCGAGTGTTGTCATTGTTTTCTTTGTAACACCGCAATGTTTTTCGAGAATCTCAATAATTTCCTTGTTTGAAACTCCGAGATCTGCTGCTGCGTCCTTTACCTTATATTTTATCATACAATTCTCCTCCCGATTCGTTTTCAATAAGCTGTTCAAGCTTATCTGCAAAGCCTTTGTCTTCGGTTGTCATAACTCCGCAGATTTTTCCGAGAGCAAATCCGATTTCCTCTTTGCTTCGGTTCATTGTCAATGTTTTCACATTGCATTCATCAGCGGCTGTCTGCACGCTTTTCTTACTGCTCTTTGAAAAATCATTTGCAAAAATAACAAGCTTTGCCTTGCTTTTTCGTATTGAGTCAATCGTCGTGTCGGCACCTGTAATCAGCTTGCCTGCCCTCTTGCAAATGCCAAGCAGCGACAAAATCCTGTCGTTCATAAAAAATCCTTTCGCCTACTCGCTGTCTGCTGCGGCAAGTTCACTTTGCATCTGCTCATATACTTCATCAGGGATTTTACAGCTTAACGAGCGTTCAAAGCGGCGTGCCTTGCGAGCCTTTTCAAAGCAGGCAAGATTTCTGCACACATATGCGCCTCTGCCTGCCTTGCGACCTGTGAGGTCAAGCGAAATTTCGCCTTTTGCAATGATTTCACCGTTTTCATCTTTGGTGTCGGGTGCTTTGACAACACGGATAAGCTCACGCTTTTCTTTCATCTCTCCGCAACCCGTACATTTACGCAACGGCATTTTTCTTTGCTTCATAAAATCCCTCTCTGTTTAATCTGATTATTCCTCTGTTTCATCCGAAACAACTGTTTCGCCTTCTGTGCTTTCGTCAAGGTCGAGAACATCTTCGGACTTTTCTTCTGTCTTTGGTTCATCGTCCTCATCTTCGCCGTAGAAACCGCTTTCGGGACGGATGTCAATTCTCCAGCCTGTAAGTCTTGCGGCAAGACGGGCGTTCTGTCCTTTGTTGCCGATAGCAAGTGAAAGCTGACCGTCGGGAACGGTTGCACGGCAGCTCTTTGTTTCTTCATCTGTAATTTCAACCTTGCAAACGCTTGCAGGAGAGAGAGCCGCCGAAATGTACTTTTCGGGATCATCGCTGTAAAGCACGATGTCGATTTTTTCACCGCCGAGTTCTTCAACAATCTTGTTTACACGAGCGCCCTTGTTACCGATACATGAACCGATTGCGTCAACATCGGGATTTGAGCTGTAAACAGCCATTTTTGTACGGCTGCCTGCCTCACGGGAGATTGACTTTATTTCAACAACGCCGTCATAGATTTCGGGAACTTCCTGTTCAAACAAACGCTTTACAAGACCGGGGTGTGTTCTTGAAATGATTGCGTGAGGACCTCTTTCGTTGTCTTTGACATCTGCAATGTAAACCTTAATGTGGTCGCCTTCTTTAAGGTCGTCATGACCGAGCTGTTCGCTCTTTGGCAGAGTAGCTTCGCTCTTGCCGATTTTGATTGTTGCAACACCCGACTTAGGATCAATTCTTTCAACGGTTGCAGTAACAATTTCACCGAGCTTGCTCTGAAACTCGATAAGAGTTTGACCTTTTTCGCCCTGACGAATGCCCTGACGGATAACATTTCTTGCAGAAGAAACAGATGTCCAACCGAGGTGCTTGGGATCAATCGGAACTTCAATCTCATCGCCGACAATAAATTTCTTTCTCTTGTTAATCTGCTGAGCCTCCTCAACAGTAACCTCAAAGTTAGGATCAAAAACCTCGTCAACTACTGTTTTGACAAGCTTTGCATCAAAGCTGTTCTTTTCCGGATCAACCTTGAATACAACATTTTCATTACCGCCGTAGTAGTTCTTGCAGGCAACGGAAATTGCCTTTTCAATGTTTTGAAGCATATAGTCCATAGGAATGCCCTTTTCCTTTTCAAATGTTCTCAATGCCTCAAATAAATCTTTGTTAGTCATTTTCCAAATCATCCTTTTCTTATTTTTCGGTTATATACAAATTGTTATGCTGTTATGTGTATCCGTAGTGTTCAAACTGCAATTTTTAATCAAAATCGTCAAGCTTAATCCATGCGGCGTCCTTTTTGCTGATTGTGATTTCATTCTCACCGCTGTGATCCTCAATTGTGACCTTACCGTCGGAATAATCCTTTAAAACCCCTTTAAATTCTCTGCCTATGCCGTCAATGGGGCGGAGCATCTTAACCATAATATCCGCACCGATGAACTGCATAAAATGTTCGTCACGGATAAGCTCACGCTCAATTCCGGGAGAGCAGACCTCAAGACAGTACGCCTCCTCAATCGGATCAAGCTCATCAAGAGGACCGTTGATTGCACGGGAAACATTTTCGCAATCGTTAATGTCAATGCCTTCGGGCTTGTCAATGTAAACACGCAGGAAACGGTCTGCACCTTCCTTGACATAACGCACATCCCAAAGTGAAAGTCCGAAGCCTTCAACAATAGGCTGACAAAGCTCCCATACTTTTGATACGGTTACACCGCCTTTGCTTTTTGCCATAAATTCACTGCCTTCCTGTCTGCAAAAATACCCTGTGCGAAATATTGCAGACAGATAAACCGCACCGAGGAACAAAGCGAAAACTAATAAATAAGGAGCGGGTTTGTTGCCCACTCCTTTAGCTTTCATTATTTACAAGAAAATTATAGCACCAAAACGGCTTATAATCAAGTGTTTTTCAAATCTTTTCGTATTTTTTACAAAAAAGTTTAAAAAAACATTTGAAATCACCGTGCAAATGTGTTATTATACTTTGTGGACACTTTACATCACGATGTTTTTGTGATATAATCACCGTGGTTTTGCAACCGTGTAAAAAAAGTAAAATTAATTTTGATTTTGTTATTGTTGGATTCTTACTCTTTTTTATATCAATGATTTGGCTGTTAATATCCGAAATTTTGCGAGATTAACATTATAAAGGTTATAAAGGTTGCAACCTTACAATTAAATATGCTGATATAGCTCAGTAGGCAGAGTGCGTCCTTGGTAAGGACGAGGTCACGGGTTCGAATCCCGTTATCAGCTCCATAAAAGGGTATTGGTTAAAAAGGCTGATACCTTTTTATTGTTGTTTCAGATAATGAAACAATACAGCGTGACGGTGAGTAATTCCACAAGGCAAGCTCTGAAATATGGGTTTGTCTTTTCTTTTGCAAATTTTGCGGTTGAACTATCCCCTTTGCACATAAAATATGCGTTACTTCAAAAATAAATATCAAATTGCCACGGGAAATATTACAATGTGGGGGAATTGTAAAAATTAACGAAAAATGCTTGAAAAATGTCGGGTTAAGCCGTATAATATAGGTGTTTGAGGATTTCGGACTCATACAATTTATTGAAAGGAGAAGTACACATGATTTATTCAAAAGAAGTTGAAAATATGTGCACTGTAGCAAAGGGACCTAAGCACGGTCCTGCACCTATTCCCGAAGAGGGCAAATGGGTAAAATCTTATGACATTAAAGACATTTCAGGTCTTTCACACGGCATTGGCTGGTGTGCTCCTCAGCAGGGTGCCTGCAAGCTTACACTTAATGTTAAAGACGGTATCGTTGAAGAGGCTCTTGTTGAAACAATCGGTTGTTCGGGTATGACTCACTCTGCAGCTATGGCAGCAGAAATTCTTCCTAACAAAACACTCCTTGAGTGCCTTAACACAGACCTCGTTTGTGACGCTATCAACACAGCTATGAAGAACATCTTCGAGCAGCTCGTTTACGGCAGAAGCCAGACAGCTTTCTCAGAGGGTGGTCTTCCGATCGGCGCAGGTATGGAGGATCTCGGTAAGGGCCTTCGCAGCCAGGTTGGTACAATGTACAGCACAAACGCTAAGGGCGTTCGTTACATGGAAATGGCTGAAGGCTATGTTCTCAAGACAGCACTTGACGAGAACGATGAAGTTATCGGCTATCAGTTCGTAAAGCTCGGCAAAATGCTCGAGGACATTCGTCACGGCGTTGAGCCAAACGAAGCATACAAGAACAACATCGGTCAGTACGGTCGTTTTGACGGCGCAGCTAAGTACATTGACCCTCGTGAAGAATAATTCGGTAAGGAGGACACCATAATGGCAGTAACATTTGAAGGTATGGAAAGAAGAATGCCTAAAATTGAGAAGTGCCTTGCCGAATACGGTATTGCAA
>OLRZ01000293.1_pt1 | contig 43027 bp, 40 predicted proteins | sample 1671931 | NCBI WGS metagenome assembly OLRZ01 (sample SAMEA3136627, study PRJEB25190) | human gut metagenome | reverse complement strand
ATAGGTACTGTTTCATATTGGCTATCTGTGTCTTTAGCTGTTCTGCCTGCTCCTGCAATTCCTTACGCTGCTTTGCCTTAAATATACCCTTTGCTCCAGCAAGTTCCTTCTCCACATTCGCAAGCTGTTTCTCCCTTTCATAAATGGATGTATTCTGCTTCTCTAGCTTATGATAAATGTCCGTAAGTCTTGGATACTTTGAAGCAAGTGCTGACTTCTTAGGCATTTCCGGCACAGGCTCACTCTTGGCTTCCACAAACGGATTTACCCTCTTAACAGGTTTCTGCTCTGGTTCTGCCTTTACAGCCGATTCAGTGCCCTTATCTGCCTTTTGTGAAGCCATCTTGAACACCTTGCCAATGAGAAGCTCTAACGCATAAATAGCGGTCATAATAATGCTTTTTAGCAGTGCCGGATTTCTTCCCGACTTCTGAATAGAAGCCTTTACTTTCTGTCCGATTTCACTCTGCTTCACTTCCAAAATCTGTCCCTCCGGCACACCGCTAATCAACGCTCTGTCCACAGCCTGATTCCACATGGTACGGTACTGATTATCTGTGCGTATCTGCTCCGCTTTGGGGTTATTCTTTCCAATCTTTTTCGTAGGCAGATACACACCGTTTCTGTCAAAAACCTTGAGCTTTTGCTTGTCATCCTTTACATAAATATTGATAAGGTTAGTATAGGAGCGTTTCACTTCATCAAGGAAGCTGTCGCTCTTAAATCGACTGTCCTTTATGGTAAAAAGATTACGCTCATATACCTCGCCCTTGGGAATAATTTTACAGCCTTTCCGAAGCAGTCCGGCCTCATCCAGTATCTCTTTTTTAGTACGTACATGCTTTCCGTTTTCATCATAAAACATATTTCTTGTTGCAATCTTCTCCACAGGCTCATCAAGCAGTTTTCGCTCTGAAAAGATAAGATGGATATGATAATTGGTCTTGCGTTTATTATGGTGCAACGCTGAAATACACTTCACACCGTAACTCTGTTTGAAATGCTCTGTGAAAAGCTTCAACAACTTGTCCGGCTCATAATCCACGAAACTTTCCGGCAGAGCAATGATAAGCTCCCTGGCTTCAATGCAGGTTCCTTCCGTTCCACTTTTCTTAAATTCCTCCTGATTGCACCTAGCAAGTTCTGTCCAAAATTTGCGGTCAGTTGTTTCATAAACTGCATACAAATTTTCCTGCCTTGCTTTACTCGATATATAACTAATTCTGCCCTTTACATTTGGCAGCTTTGACATTTGTATAAATGAATTTCTTACAATAGGCATTACCCCCTTTCTTTAAAAAATGATAGCGACTTTTGCTATCGTGAGTGGACACTTAGGTGTCAGTTTACGAACCTGTTGCCGTATCCGGCATAACAGCCCTGCAAGGGCGCATTCAGAAATTGCAGAGCAATTTCTTCATTACGCGGCTCCCACTAAGTCCGTCTGCAAGCAGCCGCGTTTAGCTCGATGCAATCGCGAAATACACAGAGCATAAAACGAAGTTTTGTGCGATGGGTGTATTTCGCTCTCAAACGCCGAGGGCTTGTGAGTGTAGTCCGATTTTGTCATTACACCCTAATCCGACTTTCTCCTTAACTACCATATACAGGAGCGTGGCACGCTCCCGTCCTACACACTGAAGAAAAAAATTTACCATCGGAAGCTCCGGTGCATTCCCACCTTTTCCAGATACTCCTGTCGTGCCTTTTCTCTTTCTTCCTCAGTTGGAGCAGTCCTATATTTTGTATATAAATCCCGCCTTACCATAGCTTCCAATTTTTCTTCCAAACCTTTCTTTATCTCCGGTAAAACATCATCCATTTCCACCAAGTGATATTTAAGGAGTGCAAAGAATAATTCCTCGGAAATCTGCACATTTTTCAATCCTATCAATCCATCCTTTCCATCAAGACCGCAACAACGCAATGTCTATAAATTTTGCAACCTTGCAAGGTTCATCACCGCAAATTTTATATAGTCTGCATTGTTGCGTTCTTCCCTTAAATCTGCTTTATCTTATCCAGTTCCCAATACCATGAGTTATTGATTTTTCTTGCCCTAATGCCCAGCTCCTTTTTGGCATTTTCCAATGTTCTTTTAGAAATTCCCTGTTCCTCAGCCATATCAAAAATCTCATTACTCTGTACCGCATTAGCAGTCTCTGCCAGTTCCCGAAGCATCTGCTTTGCCTGCTCCAATTTATTTGCTTTTGGGGCAATACCGCCAAGCACTTCATCTGCTGTAATCTCATAATCTCCCAGCCACTTAAAACCACTTTCCATCAGTTCAAATGCCTTGGGATGTCCGAACTGCGCCAGATTATTTTTTATCTGAACAACTGCTCTGATATTGGGTTCTCCTTCCACTCTGCCGACTAGCAACACGCTCCTTGCTACCGCAAAGAAATCAATGGAACCCATGCCCCTATAAGCCGCCTTATTACCGGATGCCTTATTCATATGACCGATAAGGATAACGGCACATCTGTATTTCTCTGCCAAAACTCCTAAACGCTTCGTCATATCCCTTGCTTCATTTGCTCTGTTCATATCCATGCCACCGCCCAAATAGGCTTGTATCGGGTCTAAAATCAACATCCTCGCTCCGGTCTGTATAATGGCTTCTTCCAGCCTTTCATCTGCCATAGAAAGAGACTTGTCGCTTTCATCAATTACCACTATCCTCTCACAATCTGCACCTGCCTTTTCAAGCCTTGGCTTTACAGTATCTGCAAGACCATCCTCAGCAGTCTGATAAATAATGTTCATTGGTTCCGTCAGCTTCATAGCATCATCTAATCCCTCTCCTTTGGATAACTTGGCTGCAATATTTAATATCAAGGTTGTCTTCCCATCTCCCGGATCACCTTGTACGATCGTCAGCTTTCCATAAGGGATGAATGGATACCAAAGCCACTCTATCTCCTGCGACTGTACTTCTGACATCTTAATCATTTTAAGTTCTGTTTTCTTTTCTTCCATAAAGTCCTCCGTTTCCTAAAATCTCGTTGTCACACGGAAGAACCTCTGTTATACTTATGCTGTGATTACATAGATGACAGAGGTTTTCCTGTTATCACAAGTCCTAGCAGTTGCCGCTGTTAGGGCTTTTTTCTTTTTCAAAATCCAGCATATCCGCTACTTTTCTTTGTTGGTTCGGATATAAGTGTCCGTAAGTATTTAATGTGATACGGATATCCTTGTGTCCAACCCTCTCCTTTATCAGAATAGGCTCAATTCCTTTATTGATTAAGTACGCCACATGTGAATGTCTTAAAAAATCCAAACGTTTGGATTTTCTTCGATATCCAAACTTAAATAAAATCCAAACCTTTTGCAGATGATGTAGGAAATGCAATAAATAAGATCTGAAAAGGTTTGGATTTTATTTTTATCCTTTCTTTCGGACACCGCAGAAATTTACGAGAGAGCCATCAGAGTTTTTCCATTTTGCAGATACTTTTTTATCATTCTCATCTTCTAAAGTAGCAAGTGCTTTTGCTTTTTCCTCAGTTGTGATGTCAAGATAGATCATCGTAGTCTGGAGCTGTTCATGGCCAAGCAAAAAAGAAATCTGTACGATATTCATTCCATCCTCCAGCCAGTGAGAGGCCTTCGAATGCCTGAATTGATGGGCATGGAGATCCAGTGGCACATCTCTGCAGTTTTCATGGGCTGCCTTTGCATACTTTTTCAGCATCTTGTTGATGGCAGGCTGAGTCATTTTTCCGTGACTTCCGGTGTTCCTCGAATAAAAAACATAGGCCCCCGGATCAGGTGTTTCCCCATGGAACTCTCTTAAGTACCTTGTTAAATGTGCAACAACTTTTGGCAACAGGTAAAGAGTGCGGATCTTGCTTCCTTTTCCGATAATGACAACGTATGCTTTTTCGGCGGATAGATGAAGTTGATTGTTCTTCATCGATAGTATCTCATCCAACCGGGCGGCAGTGCTGTATAAGAGGATGATGAATGCCAGATCCCTGCGTCCGCATTTGCTTGAAGGATCAGGAGCCTCCATTAATGCCTTTACCGCTTCCCGGGGCAGGCCCTCCACTTTCTTTTTCAGGCATTTCCTTCGGGGGATTTCGGATGCTTCCAGATAAAGATGCAGGTAAGCAGCGTCACGGCCGCTGAGATATTTTAAAAATGCACGCAGGGCTGCCAGCCTGTTATTACAGCTATCCGGGCTGTTTTTTCTTGATTTTTGCAGCCAGGCAAGCCACTCTTCTATGACTGTATGGTGGAACGCATCGGCACTGAGGCTGCCACATTGAACCTTTTTTTCTTCTTCGAGGTATGTCAGGTACAATGCCAATGTATCCCGGTATGATTTCAATGTGTTCATGCTGTCTGTTTTCTGAGAAAGGACATAGTTGTTCAGGAATTCTGAAATATACCCGGCAATCCGGATACTTTCCTTAGTAGGTTTCTTCATCCAGTGGCACCTCCGGTATCATCCACTCAGAACTGTTTTCTGTCTGCTCTTTTATGATCTTAGAAAGACCGGGAACAATGGAATAGTAGTATTTTGTGCTTTCGAGCGTTGTATGTCCCATACTCTTGCTCAGATATACAAGTTTGTCATGGAATTCAAAACCACAGCCTGTCCATTGGTTGAGGTTTGTTACAGCATAATGGTGGCGGAATTCGTAGGCGGTGGCGTGGGACGTATTGACTTTGCGCCATAACAGGTTGAAATTTTTTGTTACCCATCCTCTGTTGAAATGGGAATTCCTTATGGAAGGGAAGAAATATTCCCTCTCCGGCACGATGCCGTTAATGGCTGCATCATATCTGCGCATGATCTCCAGCATGGAATCGTGCAAAACAATGTAGTGCTGGTCATGCCCCTTGGAATACTGGATATCCAGTATCCCTCTCCTTAGATCCACATTTTCCCTGAGAAGTAGCCGGGCTTCATTTGTACGGATCCCACTGCTGTAAAGAAGCCTGAAAAACACAGGGACAGACATTTTTCTTATAATGGTTTCTTTCCTGCTGTTGATGACCGGTATGCTATCACATTCATGGAAAAATCGGATAAGTTCTTCCTCTGTAAAGGCATGCGGGAGGTATCTCCGCCTTTCTTTCCGGGGAATCTGCGGAGGCTGAACATTGGACAGGCCTCGCATGTTCAGAAAACGAACGAAGCTGTCTACCACATATATCCTCGACCTGCAGGAGTTGTTGGTTTCCGTCCTCCTCTGACGGCACCAGCCGTCAACCATTTCCTGTGTCAGTGCGGTAGCACACGGATCATTCGCGTGGCAGTAATGGTCAAACAGCATCAGGTTTTCCTCATAGGAAGAATCATTCCATCGCTGGGATGCCTGCCGGTACCTTATAAAGCTATGGATCTGTGGGGAAAGGAACGAACAGAATTCTTTCATATGGACAGCACCTCCATTGCCAGGGGGAACTGCTCCACGCTCAGGGCGCATTCCTTTAAATGTACAAAATCTGCCCTTAGATAAGGCTCAAGGGAATCGGGAGCTGTATGTCCGAGAGTCTGTGTGATCACAGGCTGTGGTACACCGTTTTCCAGCATAGAGGATGCCAGGTTGTGCCGGAAGATGTGTGTCCCCTTCCTGTCTCCCGGATTCTGCCGCACTCCTGCAATCCGGCAGATTTTTATTACGATGTTTGCAATTCCCCGGGTAGACAATGGTGAAAAGGGATGTGTTTCTGTCAGGAACAGGCGGGGGCAGCCGGTATCCGGTCTTTCCGATTCCAGGTAATCATATATGGCATTCCCCACAACAGCAGAAAGCGGAAGTTCTAAGGGTACGGATGTTTTCTGCTGTGTGACCAGTATCCGCTCAGTTTCCCAGTCAATGGAATGGAAAGTAAGCCCGGCGATGTCACAACCCCGAAGCCCCGTAAAAAGGAGCAGGAAGAGAATCGCCCGATTACGTGCAGAAACTTCGCCTTTTTCTGCTGCTTCCCGTAGAAGCCTGACCTCATCCTGCGTAAGATACTGGATATTTTTTCTGTTTTCCCTTAGCACAGGCAGGAAACTGAGTACCTTCCGACATTGTGCTGCTTTCCAGTTAATCCCTGCTTTGAACACTGCTGCAATGTTTTTCTTGTAAGAACAGCTTCTTTGCAAAGAACCATCTTCTTCGAGAAAGAATGACAGGACATCCTCTTCCGTTATTGCATCCAGACACTGGGCACCCCGTTGCTGCATCTGATGTAAAAAAGATGCTGTATTGAGTGCTTCACCCCGTATGGTCGATTCCTTCTTTCCCTGTTTTTTCTCATATATACGGTAAAAATCAATCAATTCCCTGAATTCGGAACAAAGCAGATGATAGGATCCCCTCTCAAACAAGGTATGTCGGCTTCTGCCATCAGGCATGCGGCCGAAGTCATCAAACTGCTCCAACGCCCCAATGATAGTTCTTTTGTTTCGCAGATAGTCTTTAGAATGCGGAGCTTTTAAGTAATCAAGGTAAACATCCCGATAGGACTGCCAGTCGTGGCTGTCTGCTTTAGCCAGTATACGGTTGATTTCCTCCCTGAACCGGCGTATGTAAGTACTGGAATAACCATTGTTTTCCATGAAGGAAAGAAGCTCTTCATGGTGCTCTTTTAAGTTTTGTAAATCCATGGTATGACCTCCCTTTTTGTTATAAGGGAATCATACACCAAAAATAAAATCCAAACCTTTTCAGATCTTATTTATTGCATTTCCTGCATCATCTGCAAAAGGTTTGGATTTTATTTAAGTTTGGATATCGCAAATCATGAACCCGGATTTTCTTTACTCCTGCTTTCTCCATTTGGTGCTTCATCTTGTGCTGTACCGCTTCCTGCACAATGGGGAAGAGTCTTTCATTCTCTGGCATCCCATAATGACCATCTATAAAATCCTTAATCTCCTGTTTAAGAAACTCCGGTATTTCTATCAGTCTTACAGATTGCTTCGTCTTAGGCTCCGTAATCACATCCTGCCTTTCTGTCCGGTAATAAGTCTTGGTAATGCTGATTTGATTTCTTTCACAATCAACATCCTTTGGTGTAAGTGCCAACAACTCTCCAATTCTACACCCTGTCCAAAAGAGTATTTCAAAGATAAGATAGTATCTGCTTCCCGGTTCCATCGTCTGTATGAACTTTTGGTACTCATCTACTGTCCAGAAATCCAGACTTCTGTTATCCGAACTTCCCATACGCTTTACTTTTTTACAAGGATTTGTGTGTAAATCGTAAATTCTTGAAGCGTGAGTGAATAAGCTGGTTAGCTGATTTTGTATCATTCTTAAGTAGGCTTCCGAAAATCCTTTCGTCTGCATTTCATTCTGCCATTGGATAATCTGCCCTGCGGTTATCTCGCTCATCATCTGATTACCGAAATATGGAATGATGTGTTGCTCCATCATATATCGCTTGTTCTTCATGGTGCGTTCCTTCAGCTCATTCTGCTTATCTTCAAAATAAACTTCCATGAATTCACTTAGCTTCATATCCATACTTCTGCTGTTATTCAATTTCTTCTGTCGCTCATACTCAAGAGCCTCTCGCTTTGTCTCAAAACCTCTTTTTCTTCGCTTTTTCTTTTCACCCCTGGCATTTGTTTCAAACCATTGGGCTGTCCATTTCTTTGTGTCTTTCTCCTTATACGCCATAATGACCTTCCTTTCCTTAATTTGCTACCAATTCATAACCAAACATCTTAGTCGCCCAGAACGCTCTCGGAATTCGCCCAGGCATTGTCACATAGCCCTGGCTATCCAATTCCTTGTTCATCGACTTAATAAGTTTGTATGCGTGTGATTTAGAACAATTCAGCTCTTTTGCAATATCTTCCGCACTCATCATATATTGATAATTCGACATATATTCGTCCTCCCTTCTTCATTTCTAATTTTGTTACAATTCTTGTATTTATATCTTGTACGAATTTCGTACGTTTATATTAACACCATATATCTCATATGTCAACACTTCGTAAATTCATCTTTACGTTTTTCGTAATTACTATTTTTTGTATTTTTCTCTTTTATGCATTTCGTAAATATGCTATTATAGATACTGTGCTTATGTTTTTCGTAATTTTTCTTTGTATGAATATAGGAGGTCATTTATGGGCGATGGAAAGAAATTGAAAGAAATACTTGATAGCAAAGGCACGAATGTCCGCCAGATTGCAAAAGCAACCGGAATCAGCGCCACAACACTCTATTCTATTATTCAAAAGGATTCTAATATTAGATTTGATTTTGCACTTCGATTGGCAAATGAATTAGAAATTGACGTGAATGATATATGCTCTGCCAGCCCCTTCTCCGGAGCCATTACAGAAGAAGAAATCTACCCTACATTACCAAATGGATTGAATGGTGCTCTTGACGGAAATCGAGTAAAAACATATTTAAAGAATTCCATGTATCCGCTTATGTATCTTTTCGGAAAAAATAGTATGCCGGATGTGGATAATTTACTCACATCTTTTTATCAATTGGATGATGAAGCACGGAAAGAAGTTGTGGAAACGATACAATTTAAGCTACAGTATCATAGAGATTCCGAACGGGCAGAACAGATAAAACAGATTAAAGGATGGTAATTCCGCAACATAAATGCTATCATTAAGCTATTAAAGATATACACCACAAGGAGATAAAATATATATGGCAAATGATAAATCTTTCCTAACTTATAATCAACAAATGAAAAAATTGCGTAATGATAAAAATATTGATTGTAATGGAACTCCACACAAAATATCATTAGTACGCTCCGGGTATTTTAATATGATTAACGGTTATAAAACACCCTTCACTTGTGGTACCGATGCTAACGGAAATCATATTTATTTTCCCAATACTACCTTAAGTCAAATCAATAGTTTAAAAAAATTCGATGAAACTCTAAGAATATTTTTGCTTAAATATATCACTCAAGTCGAGGAAGAAGTCAGAACATTAACAGGTTACAAGTTTGACCAATGTAATGACAATGGAAAAATACCATGGTACGAGACAAATGCCTATTCTTCCAGTGTTACTTTACAATCAAAAATGAATACTATTTCATCTGCCTATTCTGAATTAAGCAAAAGCAAATCAGAATATGTACAGTTTTATATGAAAAATCATGAGCAGATTCCAACATGGATTATGATAAAGGTTGTGAATTTCTCTACTTTTATTGATGTTCTTCATAACAGTAAGACAAATGTAACCCACGCTATTTGCAAACTATATTCTATGTATGATGACAATAATTTACCAAATGTTAAACTATCGATTGGTAGTTTGCATTGGTTGCGAAGAGTACGGAATTCTTGTGCACATAATGAACGTGTTTATTGCATTCACCAAACGCAAGCACGTAACAATTCTGCAAGTGGTCGTATATTAGACCCTTATTATACACAGCTTCCCACATCATACAGTAGATGTACCGAAAAAAATATTTTCGATATTCTTGTATACTTTAAATATTTTCTTCCCACAGAAGAATTCACACCAATGATTATAGAATTAAAAAATATGTTAATCGAACTGCAAAACACTTTGCAGACAAATGCTTTTGACAATGTCAGAGGTCAGATGGGAATAAAAAATTTGAATGTTCTTGATGCATTAATTGCCTTACCAAAATCTAAAATTGAGTACCACAAATTCGATACTTTATAACTTATTTTCCAAGAAAATCATATAAACTCTTGTCATAAATTTGTAAATGTGGTAATATACTAACACTGAGAGAGCCATATTGATTATGGCTGAAAAACACTCATGCACTTATGTGTATGGGTGTTTTTTACTTTACCACAATTTATTTATTTCAAAAATTTTCGGCACCGTTTTGGCACCATTCACACCTCTTTTCATTATTTCCGTACGTAAAAAAGGCTCCCAAGGAAAACCTTGGAAGCCTTGATTTTATTGCATTTATCAATAATCAGTTATGATTACTCGATGATGGTAGCAACTCGGCCAGAACCAACGGTTCTACCACCCTCACGGATAGCGAATGTAAGACCCTGCTCCATAGCGATAGGATGGATCAGCTCGATAGTCATTTCTACGTTATCACCAGGCATGCACATTTCTGTACCAGCGGGAAGGTTGCAGACACCTGTTACGTCAGTTGTTCTGAAGTAGAACTGAGGTCTGTAGTTGTTGAAGAAAGGTGTATGACGTCCACCTTCATCCTTGGTAAGAACGTAAACCTGAGCGGTAAATTTCTTGTGGCATGTTACTGAGCCGGGTTTTGCAAGAACCTGTCCTCTTTCGATATCTGTTCTCTGAACACCACGAAGCAGAGCACCGATGTTATCACCAGCCTGAGCCTCATCAAGGAGCTTACGGAACATTTCGATACCAGTTACAACAGTCTTACGTGTCTCTTCCTTAATACCAACGATTTCAACTTCCTCGTTAAGGTGAAGAGTACCACGCTCTACTCTACCAGTAGCAACGGTACCACGACCGGTGATTGTGAATACATCCTCAACAGGCATAAGGAAAGGCTTGTCTGTTGCTCTTTCAGGATCAGGAATATAAGAATCAACTGTATCCATAAGTTCCATAATCTTGTCGCCCCACTCGCCGTTGGGATCTTCAAGAGCCTTAAGAGCGGAACCCTTAATGATAGGGCATCCTTCGAATCCGTACTCTTCAAGCTGCTCTGTAACTTCCATCTCAACCAGCTCGATCAGCTCAGGATCATCAACCATATCACACTTGTTAAGGAATACGATGATGTAAGGTACACCTACCTGACGGGACAGAAGGATGTGCTCCTTTGTCTGTGCCATAACACCATCAGTAGCTGCTACAACGAGGATAGCACCATCCATCTGAGCAGCACCTGTGATCATGTTCTTAACGTAGTCAGCATGGCCAGGGCAGTCAACGTGTGCATAATGTCTCTTAGCTGTAGAATACTCAACGTGAGCAGTAGAAATAGTAATACCTCTTTCTCTCTCTTCGGGAGCCTTATCGATGTTCTCGAAATCTGTAGCTGAGTTACCAGGAACTCTTGCAGCAAGAACCTTTGTGATTGCTGCTGTCAGAGTTGTTTTACCATGGTCTACGTGACCGATGGTACCAATATTACAATGGGTTTTGGTTCTGTCAAAATGCGCTTTAGCCATTTCTAAAAATCCTCCTTAATAAAATTGAATTGTTCACTCGTTTTACTATAAATCAGCTATCTTTGATTATATTAAAGATGTCCGATATTTTCAAGTTTTTCTTTATTTAATTACTTTGTTTTTGCTGCCAGTACCTTTTCCTGAACATTCTTCGGAACAGGCTCGTACTTCTCGAAGAACATGGAGTAGTTACCACGACCCTGTGTCTTGGAACGAAGGTCTGTAGAATAACCGAACATTTCAGAAAGTGGTACAAATGCCTTAACCATCTTTCCTCCACCGATATCTTCCATACCTTCCACACGTCCACGACGTGAGTTAAGGTCACCGATTACATCGCCCATGTATTCTTCAGGCATTGTTACCTCTACCTTCATGATAGGCTCAAGAAGTACAGGTGAGGCCTTTGCCATAGCGTCCTTGAATGCCATGGATCCGGCAATGTGGAATGCCATTTCTGAAGAGTCGACTTCATGGTAGGATCCATCATATACAGTAGCATGAACACCAAGCACAGGGAATCCTCCAAGAATACCACACTTAGCTGCTTCCTGAATACCTTCACCAACCGCAGGGATGTATTCCTTCGGAATAGCACCACCGACTACAGTAGATTCAAATAACAGGGTAGGCGGATCATTGATCAGGATATTGGCCTTAGGATCAAAGTCAAACTTCTCACAGTTTGCTTCCATAGGCTCAAATTTAACTTTACAGTGACCGTACTGTCCACGACCACCGGACTGCTTAGCGTACTTGGAATCAACATCAACAGCCTTGGTAAAGGTTTCCTTGTATGCAACCTGAGGTGCACCAACGTTAGCTTCTACCTTGAACTCACGAAGGAGTCTGTCTACGATGATCTCAAGATGCAGCTCGCCCATACCAGCGATAATGGTCTGACCGGTTTCCTGATCAGTATGAGCTCTGAAGGTAGGATCTTCTTCAGCAAGCTTTGCAAGAGCTTCACCCATCTTACCCTGTCCTGCCTTTGTCTTGGGCTCGATAGCAAGCTCAATAACGGGTTCAGGGAATTCCATGGATTCTAGAATAACAGGATGCTGTTCATCACAGATGGTATCACCGGTTGCTGTAAACTTAAAGCCTACTGCTGCAGCAATATCTCCAGAATAAACCTTATCCAGCTCTGCTCTCTTGTTTGCGTGCATCTGAAGGATACGTCCTACACGCTCTTTCTTATCTTTTGTAGCGTTCAGTACATAAGAACCTGCATTCATTGTACCGGAATAAACTCTGAAGAATGCAAGCTTTCCAACAAAAGGATCGGCCATGATCTTGAACGCAAGTGCAGAGAACGGCTCATCATCTGATGAATGTCTTACAACTTCATTTCCTTCAAGGTCTGTTCCCTTAATCGGAGGGATATCAAGAGGTGAAGGCATAAACTCAATGACAGCGTCAAGGAGCTTCTGTACACCCTTGTTTCTGTAAGCAGTACCACAGCAAACAGGAACTGCCTGACATTCACAGGTTGCCTTTCTTAATACCTTCTTCATTTCCTCTACAGAAGGCTCTTCACCTTCCAGATACATCATCATCAGATCGTCATCTAACTCGCAGATTTTCTCAACAAGCTCGGAACGATACAATTCAGCTTCATCCTGCATATCTTCAGGGATATCAACGATAGAAATATCATCACCCTTATCATCATTGTAGATGTAAGCTTTCATTTCAAACAGATCAATAATTCCCTTGAAATCATCTTCCTTACCGATCGGGAGCTGAAGGCAGATCGCATTCTTTCCCAGTCTGGTACGGATCTGATCTACTGCACCGTAGAAATTAGCACCTAAGATATCCATCTTATTAATAAATGCCATACGGGGTACATTATAGGTATCAGCCTGACGCCATACATTTTCTGACTGAGGTTCTACGCCACCCTTTGCACAGAAAACACCAACAGCACCATCCAGTACACGAAGCGAACGCTCTACCTCTACAGTAAAGTCTACGTGTCCAGGAGTATCAATAATATTGATACGATGCTCCAGTGCACCCGGCTTGGGCTTGCAGTTTTCCTGCAGTGTCCAGTGACAGGTTGTAGCGGCTGATGTGATGGTAATACCTCTTTCCTGCTCCTGCTCCATCCAGTCCATGGTAGCAGTACCTTCATGAGTATCACCAATCTTGTAGTTAACACCGGTGTAGTACAGAATTCGCTCTGTTGTTGTTGTTTTACCAGCATCAATATGAGCCATAATACCGATGTTACGAGTTCTATCTAATGGATATTCTCTTCCAGCCAAAGGTTTTTCCTCCTTATATTAGTCGGTGCAAAAGCAAAACCTAGAAACGATAATGTGAAAATGCCTTGTTTGCTTCTGCCATTTTGTGCATATCTTCTTTTCTCTTAACTGCAGCACCTGTATTGTTTGCAGCATCAAGAATTTCATTTGCAAGTCTGTCTACCATGGTCTTTTCGCCTCTCTTACGAGAAAACATTGTTAACCAACGGAGACCAAGTGCCTGACGTCTGTCAGGTCTAACTTCGATAGGTACCTGATAGGTAGCACCACCGATACGTCTTGCTTTACATTCCAGAACAGGCATGATGTTGTTCATAGCCTCTTCAAAAACTTCAAGAGCCGGCTTACCGGATTTCTCTTCTACTGTAGCAAATGCGCCGTATACAATCTTCTGTGCTACGCCTCTCTTACCATCTAACATGATGTTGTTGATCAGCTTGGTAACAACCTTATTGTTGTATAAAGGATCTGCTAACACATCTCTTTTCTGAATATGTCCTTTACGTGGCACGGTTCTTCCCTCCTTATTAAATAATAAATCATCGGTACTCACAGTGTGTCGTTCTAATTTAATACACATATTGTGTTCGTGCGGGTAAGTCTGTTCTATACTAACAGAATTCCAACACTATAATTAGTTCTGTTTGTGGGTCCAATCTGTTCCAAAAACTTATTTAGCTGCCTTAGGTCTCTTGGCACCATACTTGGAACGGGCCTGCTTTCTGTTTGCAACTCCCGCAGTATCCAGTGTACCTCTGATTACGTGATATCTGGTACCGGGTAAGTCCTTTACTCTACCACCTCTGATCAGAACAACACTGTGTTCCTGCAGATTGTGTCCTTCACCTGGAATGTAGCTTGTTACTTCGATTCCGTTGGAAAGACGGACTCTGGCGATCTTTCTCAGAGCTGAGTTAGGCTTCTTAGGGGTTGCAGTCTTAACAGCAGTACAAACACCTCTCTTCTGAGGAGCAGAAGTATCGGTTGCTTTCTTATGAAGGGAGTTCCATCCTTTCTGTAAAGCAGGAGCCGTTGACTTCTTAACTGATGTCTGACGTCCTTTTCTGACTAACTGGTTAAATGTTGGCATTCTGTTTCACCTCCTGTATATAAGATCAAAAAGTTTCTGTGCACACAAAAAGTATATGCCTTTTGCCGCACACTAGATTAGTATAATTGCTTCCTTTTTCCTTGTCAATATCTTTCCCTGTAAAAATCGCTAAAATTAAGGCAAAAACAGAATATCGAAAAAGCCCCACCGGCATTTTGCCGGCAGAGCTCCTTGTTTCTTATTCTTCAGCCATTACAGTTTCCTCTGCTTCTGCAGCTTCCTCTGTCGTTTCTTCTGCTGTATCCTCAATATTAATTTCATCCTCCGGATCAATGTCGTCACCAAAATCGATCAGATCATCTCCTCCGATGGTTCCGTCAAGCTTATCGTCTGTGCTGAGCTTAATGTTACGATAACGCTTCATACCTGTACCTGCAGGAATCAGCTTACCGATAATAACATTTTCCTTCAGACCGATCAGCGGGTCAACCTTACCCTTGATCGCAGCTTCTGTCAGAACCTTGGTAGTCTCCTGGAAGGATGCTGCTGACAGGAAGGAGTTGGTAGCCAGTGCTGCCTTGGTAATACCAAGCATTACCTGCTTTCCTTCTGCGGGTTCCTTGCCTTCTGCGATAAGCTGTTCGTTCATATCCTCATAGTCCAGAACATCTACCAGTGTACCAGGCAGGAAGTCAGTATCTCCGTTGTTCTCAATTCTTACCTTCTTCAGCATCTGGCGTACAATGACCTCGATATGCTTGTCACTGATATCAACACCCTGCAGACGGTATACTCTCTGAACCTCACGGAGCATGTAATCCTGTACAGCACGGATCCCCTTGATCTTTAACAGATCGTGAGGGTTGACACTACCTTCAGTCAATTCATCACCGGCCTCAAGCACTGCTCCGTCCAGAACCTTGATTCTGGATCCGTAGGGAATCAGATAAGCCTTGGTCTCACCAGTCTCCTGATTGGTGATAATAACCTCACGCTTCTTCTTAGTATCCTTAATAGCTGCCACACCGCCAAACTCAGCAATGATCGCAAGTCCCTTGGGCTTTCTTGCCTCAAAAAGCTCCTCTACACGGGGAAGACCCTGTGTGATATCATCACCGGCAACACCACCGGTATGGAAGGTTCTCATGGTCAGCTGTGTACCGGGCTCACCGATAGACTGTGCCGCAATGATACCAACTGCTTCACCAACCTGCACTGCCTCACCGGTAGCCATGTTCGCACCATAGCACTTTGCGCAGATACCAATATGGGAACGGCAGGTAAGGATCGTACGGATCTTTACGCTTTCTATCGGGTTGCCATCCTGATCTACGCCTACGCTTAAGATCCTGGATGCACGGCTCGGTGTGATCATATGGTTCTTCTTAACGATCACATTGCCGTCTTTATCTTTAATCTCCTCGCAGGAATATCTTCCTGTGATTCGATCCTTTAATCCTTCGATGGTTTCCTTGCCATCCATAAATGCCTTTACTGCCATACCGGGAATATTCTCGGCACCTTCCATACAGTCAACCTCACGGATGATCAGATCCTGTGATACGTCAACCATACGTCTTGTCAGGTAACCGGAGTCAGCGGTACGAAGAGCAGTATCGGACAGACCCTTACGTGCACCATGTGCAGACATGAAGTATTCCAGTACGTCCAAACCTTCACGGAAGTTTGACTTGATCGGCAGTTCGATGGTTCTACCTGTTGTATCTGCCATCAGTCCACGCATACCTGCCAGCTGCTTGATCTGCTGGTTTGAACCACGTGCACCGGAGTCAGCCATCATGAAGATGTTGTTATACTTATCCAGTCCTGCAAGCAGAACGTCTGTCAGCTCCTTATCAGTCTCATTCCATGTCTCAACTACGGCACGATATCTCTCTTCCTCTGTGATCAGACCACGTCTGAAATTCTGGGAAATCTTATCAACAGTAGCCTGAGCCTCTGCCAGCATCTGAGGTTTTCTTTCCGGCACGGTCATATCAGAAATAGATACGGTCATGGCTGCTCTTGTGGAATATTTGTATCCGGTAGCCTTGATCAGATCCAGCACCTCTGCAGTCTTGGATGCTCCATGTGTATTGATAACCTTTTCAAGGATCTGCTTTAACTGCTTCTTGCCTACGTGGAAATCCACTTCGGGAAGCAGGAGATTCTCTTCCTTACTTCTGTCTACATAGCCAAGATCCTGAGGAAGGATCTCATTGAACAGGAAGCGTCCCAGTGTAGACTCTACTGTTCCGGTGATCACTTCACCGACAGCATTGGTCTTGCTTACTCTTACCTTGATTCTGGAATGAAGGGTACAAGCCCCGTTCTCATAAGCCAGAATTGCTTCATTTACACTCTTGAAGAACTTGCCTTCACCGACCGCACCAGGTCTCTCCTGAGTCAGATAGTAAATACCAAGTACCATATCCTGTGAAGGAACGGCTACCGGACCACCATCAGACGGCTTTAACAGGTTGTTGGGAGACAGGAGCAGGAAACGGCATTCTGCCTGTGCCTCTACAGAAAGCGGAAGGTGTACCGCCATCTGATCACCATCGAAGTCGGCATTGAACGCTGTACATACGAGGGGATGAAGCTTGATTGCCTTACCTTCAACCAAAATAGGCTCAAATGCCTGAATACCAAGTCTGTGCAGTGTAGGGGCACGATTCAGCATAACCGGATGTTCTTTGATAACTTCTTCCAGCACATCCCATACCTGAGTATCCAGTCTCTCTACCAGTTTCTTTGCATTCTTAATATTCTGGGAAATGCCTCTTGATACCAGCTCCTTCATAACGAAGGGCTTGAATAACTCAATGGCCATTTCCTTCGGCAGACCACACTGATAGATCTTCAGCTCAGGTCCAACAACGATAACGGAACGTCCCGAATAGTCAACACGCTTACCCAGCAGGTTCTGACGGAAACGTCCAGACTTACCCTTCAGCATGTCAGACAGAGACTTCAGTGCTCTGTTACCGGGTCCTGTTACCGGTCTTCCTCTTCTTCCGTTATCGATCAGGGCATCTACAGCCTCCTGCAGCATTCTTTTCTCGTTACGGACAATGATATCCGGAGCTCCAAGCTCAAGCAGTCTCTTCAGACGGTTGTTTCTGTTAATGATTCTTCTGTACAGATCATTCAGGTCGGAGGTTGCGAAACGTCCACCGTCAAGCTGCACCATAGGGCGCAGATCCGGAGGAATAACTGGAATGGCATCCATGATCATCCAGGAGGGTTCGTTTCCGGACTCTCTGAAAGCTTCTACAACTTCCAGTCTCTTGATGATCCTTGCTCTCTTCTGTCCGGTAGAATCCTTCAGTCCGGACTTTAATTCTTCTGCCTCTGTCTCAAGGTCAATGGCCTGCAGAAGCTCCTTGATCGCCTCTGCACCCATTCCTACACGGAACCTGCTGCCCCAGGTATCTCTTGCATCCTGATACTCCTTCTCGGAAAGAACCTGCTTATATTCAAGGTTTGTTTCCCCTGCATCCAGTACGATATAGGATGCAAAGTAAAGAACCTTCTCCAGTACTCTGGGTGACAGATCCAGAATCAGTCCCATACGGCTTGGAATTCCCTTGAAATACCAGATATGGGAAACCGGAGCGGCCAGTTCGATATGTCCCATACGCTCTCTGCGGACACTGGACTTCGTAACCTCTACGCCACACCTGTCGCAGACAACGCCCTTATATCTGATCTTCTTATATTTACCGCAATGACACTCCCAGTCCTTGCTGGGTCCAAAAATTCTTTCACAATACAGACCATCCTTTTCAGGCTTTAAGGTTCTGTAGTTAATGGTTTCCGGCTTTGTTACCTCGCCTCTTGACCACTCTCTGATTTTCTCAGGTGATGCTAAACCAATCTTGATGGCATCGAATGTCATCGGCTGGTATCCTTCTTGCTTTGTTTCTGACATTTTGGCACTCCTTCCAGATAACTATTTATCCACAGTCTTATTCTTCATCGCCATCAAAGGATTCGTCCATGGCAAAATCATCTTCAAAATCACCATCAAACTCCTCATCAGGTTCTTCGTCCTCTGCGTTTACAAGCTCACCGCTCTCTTCGTCAAATTCCTGCTGCTGATAGCCCATTGAGGAAAGAGAACTCTTCTCATAATCATAATTCTTGTTGTCCCCTTCGATCTCATAACGGTAATCGGTATCGCCATAGTCGATGTTTTCAGTAATTTCTACCTCTGTATTATCCTCACGGAGTACTCTGACATCAAGCCCCAGAGACTGCAGTTCCTTCAGAAGTACCTTGAAGGATTCCGGAATACCGGGAGCAGGGATATTGTCACCCTTGATAATTGCTTCATAAGTCTTTACACGTCCTACGACATCATCAGACTTCACTGTCAGGATTTCCTGAAGAGTATAGGATGCACCATACGCCTCCAGCGCCCAGACTTCCATTTCTCCAAAACGCTGTCCTCCGAACTGTGCCTTACCACCAAGAGGCTGCTGTGTAACCAGAGAGTATGGACCGGTTGAACGTGCATGGATCTTATCATCTACCAGATGGTGGAGTTTCAGATAATGCATGTGACCAATGGTAACCGGGCTGTCAAAGAACTCACCGGTACGTCCGTCACGGAGTCTTACCTTACCATCCCTGGAGATCGGAACCCCCTTCCAGAGTGCTCTGTTGTCTCTGTTGTCTGACAAGTACTGCAGCACCTCAGGAAGAAGTTCATCCTTATGCTTTGCTTCAAATTCCTCCCAGGATAAGTTGATGTAATCATTTGCCAGATCCAGAGTATCCATAATATCTATTTCGTTTGCACCATCAAAGACAGGCGTTGCCACATTAAAGCCAAGTGCCTTGGCTGCTAATGACAGATGGATCTCCAGCACCTGTCCGATATTCATACGGGAAGGAACACCCAGAGGATTCAGTACGATATCCAGCGGACGTCCATTAGGCAGGTAAGGCATATCTTCTACCGGAAGTACACGTGAAACAACACCCTTGTTACCATGACGTCCGGCCATCTTATCACCAACGGAAATTTTTCTCTTCTGTGCAATATAAATGCGGACAGCCTGATTCACACCGGGAGACAGCTCATCGCCATTCTCTCTTGTGAAGATCTTGGCATCCACAACAATACCGTATTCACCATGAGGTACCTTTAAGGAGGTATCTCTTACTTCTCTTGCCTTCTCACCAAAGATTGCACGGAGCAGTCTCTCTTCAGCCGTCAGCTCAGTCTCTCCCTTGGGAGTTACCTTACCAACCAGAATATCACCGGCACGAACCTCAGCGCCGATACGGATGATACCTCTTTCATCCAGATCCTTCAGCGCATCATCTCCGACACCCGGAACATCTCTTGTGATCTCTTCTGGTCCCAGCTTGGTATCACGTGCTTCTGCTTCGTATTCTTCAATATGGACTGATGTATATACATCATCCTGTACCAGTCTTTCACTTAACAGAACCGCATCCTCGTAGTTATAGCCTTCCCAGGTCATGAAACCGATCAGGGGGTTCTTACCAAGAGCAAGCTCTCCCATGGAAGTGGACGGACCGTCTGCGATCACCTGGCCTGCTGCCACACGATTGCCCTTGAATACGATAGGCTTCTGATTATAGCAGTTGGACTGGTTACTTCTGGAGAACTTGGTCAGATGATACTCTACCTTTTCTCCGTCATCACAGGTCATCCTGATCAGATTAGAGGATACATAATCGATCACACCAGGTTTCTTAGCTACTACGCACACACCTGAGTCAACAGCTGCCTTGGGTTCCATACCGGTTCCTACAACAGGAGCTTCGGTTGTCAGAAGCGGTACGGCCTGTCTCTGCATGTTGGATCCCATCAGTGCGCGGTTCGCATCATCGTTCTCCAGGAAGGGGATCAGGGCTGTTGCCACTGAGAATACCATCTTGGGAGATACATCCATATAATCGAACATGGTCTTCGGATACTCGGATGTTTCCTCCCTGTAACGGCCGGATACTGTATTCTTTACAAAATGACCCTCTTCATCCAGAAGCTCATTCGCCTGTGCCACATGGTAATTATCCTCTTCGTCCGCTGTCATGTACTCTACTTCACTGGTGACTCTCGGATTCATCGGATCGCTCTTATCAATCTTACGGTAAGGTGCCTCCACGAAACCATATTCATTAATTCTTGCATAGGATGCAAGAGAGTTGATCAGACCAATGTTAGGACCTTCAGGTGTTTCGATAGGACACATTCTTCCATAGTGAGAATAGTGAACATCCCGAACCTCGAATCCGGCACGGTCTCTGGACAGACCACCAGGACCAAGTGCAGACAAACGTCTCTTGTGGGTCAGCTCACCAAGAGGGTTGTTCTGATCCATGAACTGTGACAGCTGGGAGGATCCGAAGAACTCCTTAACGGCTGCCTGTACCGGCTTGATGTTGATAAGTACCTGAGGAGAAACCTCCTCAGCATCATGGGTTGTCATTCTTTCACGGACAACTCTTTCCATTCTGGAAAGACCGATCCTGTACTGGTTCTGAAGCAGCTCACCTACAGCTCTGATACGTCTGTTGCCAAGATGATCGATATCATCATCATTACCAATACCGTATTCCAGATGGATATCATAGTTAATGGAAGCAAGAATATCTTCCTTTGTAATATGCTTGGGAATCAGCTCATGCACATTTCTCTTAATGGCATCTGCCAGCGCTTCCGGATCCTCTCCGAACTCTTCAATGATCTGTGCAAGAACAGGATAATATACATGCTCTGTGATACCAAACTCCTTCGGGTTACATTCAACAAAGCTTGTGATGTCTACCATCATATTGGAAAGAACCTTTACATTCTTCTCCTCTGTCTGGATAAATACATAAGGAACTGCTGCGTTCTGGATCCTGTCGGCTAGTTCTCTGTCAACCTTAGTTCCTGCCTGTGCAAGTACCTCTCCGGTAAAAGGATCCACAACATCCTCTGATAGGACATGATTTCTGATCCTGTTCCTGAATGCCAGTTTCTTATTGAATTTGTAGCGTCCAACCTTGGCAAGGTCATATCTTCTGGGGTCGAAGAACATGGCATTGATCAGGCTTTCTGCACTTTCAACACTTAAGGGTTCACCGGGACGGATCTTCTTGTACAACTCTAAAAGACCATCCTGATAATTTTCAGAAACGTCTTTGGAAAAGCTTGCTTCGATCTTGGGTTCATCACCAAACAGCTCTCTGATCTCGTCATTGGTTCCTACACCAAGTGCCCTGATCAGAACAGTGATCGGCACCTTTCTCGTACGGTCAACACGTACATAGAAAATATCGTTGGAATCTGTTTCATATTCCAGCCATGCGCCTCTGTTCGGAATTACAGTTGCAGAGAAAAGCCTCTTACCGATCTTATCATGGCCGATACCATAGTAAATACCAGGTGATCTTACGAGCTGGCTTACAATAACTCGCTCTGCACCGTTAATCACAAACGTACCTGTCTCTGTCATGATCGGGAGATCACCCATGAAGATCTCATGTTCACTGATCTCTTCCTTCTCCTTATTGTAAAGACGGACCTTTACCTTAAGGGGAGCTGCATAGGTCGCATCTCTTTCCTTGCACTTCTCGATAGAATACTTTACGTCATCCTCGCACAGCTCGAAGTCAACAAATTCAAGGCTTAAGTGGCCACTGTAATCCTCGATGGGAGAGATATCCTCAAAAACTTCCTTGAGGCCTTCATCCAGAAACCATTTATAGGAGTCTTTTTGGACTTCTATCAGGTTCGGCATCTCCAAAACTTCTTCCTGTCGTGAGTAACTCATACGTATGTTCTTGCCTGCGGCAATAGGACGTATTCTGTTCTTTTCCATTGACATTCACCCCGTTCTTTATGATTTATGAAGCTTTCAGCCAAGCAGCCCATTAAAAAAGACCGTTTGACGCTTTCAAATATGCATACCACACCACAATAGTGCACTATCCATACTAACACAACATGAAAAGCCAGTCAATCATTTTTTATCTGCAGCTGCTATTTTTTGCCAGAAAAAGACCCCAGTCACAGATGTGACCGGGGCCTTATCATTCTCATATGACGTATGACAATTACTTAAGAGTAACCTTAGCGCCTTCAGCTTCCAGCTTAGCCTTGATATCATCAGCTTCTTCCTTGGAAGCACCTTCTTTAAGAACCTTGGGAGCAGAATCAACAAGATCCTTAGCTTCCTTCAGTCCAAGACCGGTAGCTTCACGAACAACCTTGATAACCTTAACCTTGTTAGGACCAACTTCTGTCAGCTCTACATCGAACTCTGTCTTCTCTTCTGCTGCTGCAGCGCCATCACCAGCTGCTGCTGCAACTACAACGCCTGCTGCTGCAGAAACGCCGAACTCTTCTTCACATGCTTTAACTAAATCATTTAACTCAAGTACAGTTAACTCTTTGATAGCATCAATAATTTCCTGTGTGGATAACTTTGCCATTTTATTTTCCTCCATTTTCATTTTCATAGGCTCCCACCTGATGGGAATGTTTGATTATCTTGTATTATTCTGCAGGTGTCTCTGCAGGTGCTTCTGCTTCAGCAGGAGCGGCTTCCTCTGCGGGTGCTTCAGCAGCAGATGCTTCGCATGCGGATGCTCCGCCTTTTTCTGCTAACTGGTTCATAACACGTGCAAAGTTTGTGATAGGCGACTGAATGCTTCCAAGCAGCTTGGACAGCAGCTCTTCTCTTGAAGGAATCTTAGCGATCTCGACGATTCCATTGGCATCATATGCGATGCCTTCAACAACACCACCCTTAACCTCAAGCTTCGGAGCTTCCTTAGCAAACTTGCAGAGAATTCTTGCAGGTGCTGTTGCATCTGTTGTGGAGATTGCAACTGCGCTGGGTCCCTCAAGATAAGGAGCCAGTGCCTCGAAATCTGTTCCCTTGAACGCAAAGTTCATCATGGTGTTCTTGTAAACCTTGTAGGTAACTCCTGCCTCACGAAGCTGCTTACGAAGCTGTGTGTCCTGTTCTACAGTAAGTCCACGATAGTCAACAAGAACAACAGACTGGGCATCTTTAATGTGAGCGGAAATCTCTTCTACAACGGGCTGTTTTAACTCAACCTTAGCCATTTCTTTACCTCCTTTTAGATTTTCTGCCGAAAGGAGTTTCTACTTTGTAAAAAAAATCCTTCCGAAGCCCGGAAGGATAGAATCTACTTGAAATAAACTCATTTCCTCGGTAGGCGCTTCGCTTACACCGCATCCGGTACCTACTGTCTTCGGCATGGTCATATTAACCTTTGATATACTAGCATAAATATCGTATCTCTGTCAACTGCTTTTTGGCTTAAATTCTGCTTATATTGCCATCGCTTCCGATAAACACCCCATTAGCCAGACTGTTCATATAAGAGATCACCCGCTGTCCCTCTTCCCCCTCTGCAGGAGACGTATAGCAGCCACTCTGCACCGCAGGAATAAAAGTCATACTCTCAATCTTATTCTCTGCCAGCGTCACCTTCAGCAGGCAGGTATCCAGTGTCCTTGAGTTGAACCAGAAATTACCAAGGCTGTAAAACACTGGCGTTTCTCCAAAATACTGGATCCCCTGCAGACAATGGGGATGATCTCCGATGATCAAATCAGCACCGGCCTGTGCGATCTTTGGCGCCTGGTCAAGCTGTGCCCAGTCCGCTTCTGCCACATTCTCCGTTCCCCAGTGGATATATACCACGAGAAAATCGCAGTTTTTCCGGGTCTCCTCTATGACAGCAAGGAGTTTTTCCGGATTCCAGCACCTAAATACACCAGCCGCTTCCGCTGTGGCTCCCTTCGTATCCGGATTATCCAGTCTCTCGATCTGCGTAGCAGAAAGAAATCCGATCTTCATACCGCCACTGATAAAATAAACAGGTGATGCTGCTTCCTCCAGATTCCTTCCCGCCCCCACATAAGGGATCCCGTCCTGCTGCAGCGTATCCAGCGTGTCCAAAAGTCCGGTTTCTCCGAAATCGTAGCAATGATTATTGGCAAGAGACACCAGATCCACACCAAGGTCATCCAGATAATGCACCGTATCTGTATCTGCGCGGAAGGTATACTTCTTTCCTTCTGTAGGCGTTCCCCTGTTCGTGTAAGGAAATTCATTGTTGATCATCATAATATCAGCAGCCTTCATCTCGGAGATCAGTGATTTTGAAATTGCACTTTCAATGTCTCCACCCCGGCTCTTCAGCTTTGCCATCACCGCATATTCGTCATCAAAAAGAATGTCCCCTGCAAAGCAGAGCGTTACCCTGCCATCCCTCCTGCTCTTCTTCTCATAGATCCGGTTAGCAGCCATATACTCCGGATCCTGCAGAATATCAGCATACGGTTCTTTCTCCTCCTCTTCTTCTGCTGATGCCTGCTTCTCGGGGATCATCTCCCACAGACTGTGAAACGGTGTTTCTCCTTCTGCACTGTCCTTCCCTTCCGGATCATCCTGCCCGCTTCCATCCTGCCGACCGTCACCATCCGTATCACTGTTCCATACCTGCTCCGTTTCTCCCTTTCCCGCCCGGAGGGACAGGAAAAGAAGCCCCGAAAGTCCCACTAGAAGAATTCCTCCCAAGGTCAGGAAAAAGATCATGACCGGAGATATCTTTTTTCTTTTTTTCTTTACTTTATTTTTTTTCTTTAAAGCTATCATATTATGAGTATACCACAAAACATACTGTAGATGCAAAAAGAGCCGCAGAAACAAATCTGCGGCTCTCATATTCTTCATCCGGTTAGATTAGAATTTTGCAACGCTTACCTTAACACCAGGTCCCATGGTAGATGTAAGAGTAATGCTCTTCAAAAACTGTCCCTTCAGTGCCGAAGGTCTTGCCTTTACGATAGCATCCATCAGCGCATTGAAGTTCTCCTGAAGCTTCTCTTCACTGAAGGAAGCCTTTCCGATCGGAACATGAATGATATTAGCCTTATCAAGTCTGTACTCGATCTTACCAGCTTTGATATCATTAACAGCCTTAGTAACATCCATAGTTACTGTACCAGCCTTCGGGTTAGGCATCAGACCCTTAGGTCCCAGAACCTTACCAAGACGTCCAACAACGCCCATCATATCAGGTGTAGCTACTACTACATCGAAGTCAAGCCATCCATCATTCTGGATCTTGGGGATCAGCTCATCTCCTCCAACATAATCTGCACCAGCTGCCTCTGCTTCATTTACCTTGTCACCCTTAGCAAATACTAGAACCTTAACAGTCTTACCAGTTCCGTTAGGCAGTACAACTGCACCACGGATCTGCTGCTCAGCATGACGTCCATCACAGCCTGTTCTGATATGAACTTCAATGGTCTCATCAAACTTAGCTACTGCCGTCTTCTTAGCCAATGCAACTGCATCTGCAGGTTCGTAAGCAACTGCGCGGTCTACCTGCTTTGCAGCCTCAGTATATTTCTTTCCATGTTTCATTATTTAATCCTCCTATGGTTCAAACGACTCTTAAGTCTCCCACTTGCCATTGATTTGTTATTAGTCTTCTACTGTAATACCCATACTTCTTGCAGTACCAGCGATCATGCTTATAGCAGCTTCTAGGCTTGCTGCATTCAGGTCAGGCATCTTCATCTCAGCGATTTCCTGAAGCTTTGCTTTGGAAATTGTTGCTACCTTTGTCTTATTGGGCATACCAGAACCAGACTTAATGTTGCAGGCCTTCTTCAAAAGAACTGCAGCCGGGGGAGTTTTCGTAATAAAACTGAAACTTCTGTCTGCGTATACAGTAATAACAACAGGGATAATCACATCACCCTTGTCAGCTGTTCTTGCGTTAAACTGCTTTGTGAATTCAACGATATTAACTCCGTGCTGTCCAAGTGCAGGACCAACCGGGGGAGCTGGTGTAGCTTTACCAGCAGGGATCTGTAACTTAATATATCCTTCTACTTTCTTTGCCATTGTGGCACCTCCTATAATAATGCAATAAATGCATTGTGGTATGGCGCATTCCTCCTGTGCAGCTTCTGCTGCAGCCTGAAGTTCTGCTCCCACTGTCTGCGGATAAACGCAGACCTTACTTTGTTCCTATATTTAATAAGAAGCTTTCCATGGAGCACTCCCTAATAAATATCAATCCTATGACATTTTTCTTACCTCTGCAAAACCAATCTCTACAGGAGTCTCCCTGCCGAACAGTTCCACATTGATGGTTGCTGTCTGTTTACCAAAGTCTATACGCTGAACAACACCAACCGTATCCTTCCAGACACCGGCTACAACAGCAATGGTATCTCCCTCTGCGAAATCAACAGATACATTTTCTGTTTTAATACCAAGGGGCTTCATCTCTGCTTCTGTCAGCGGAACAGGCTTGCTTCCGGGACCCACGAACCCGGTAACGCCTCTGGTATTCCGTACCACATACCAAGTGTCGTCATTCATGATCATGTTGATCAAGACATAGCCAGGAAACAGCTTCTTCTGGACTGTCTTCCTGGCACCATTCTTCATTTCAACAACATCCTCCATGGGCACACGGACTTCCAGAATCTCTTCTTCCAGATGTCTGTTCTCGATGGTTTTCTCGATATTGGCTTTGACTTTATTTTCATACCCTGAATAGGTATGTACTACATACCAGTTTGCTTCTGCCATATTATCTCACCCTCACTTTACAGACTTGTCAGGAAATCCACTCCGTACTGCATCAGGAAATCCAGCACGGCGATAACTGCACCAAGTACGATAGAAATGCAGACAACAGCAACAGACTGCTTCAGCACCTCGTTCCTGTCAGGCCATACGATCTTCTTGTACTCTGCCTTCAAGCCTTTAAAGAAGCTGGGTTTATTCGCTTTTTCTTTCTTAGCGGAATCTGCCATCTCTACTCCTTTCTTACGCAAAGCTGCACTTTCATGCAATCAGATTATTTGGTTTCCTTGTGTAATGTGTGAGTTTTGCAGAATCTGCAATACTTCTTAGTCTCCATCCTGTCCGGATGTGCTTTCTTATCTTTTGTAGTATTGTAGTTACGCTGTTTGCACTCTGTACAAGCTAAAGTAATCTTAGTACGCATTGTAATTCCTCCAATCTTTTACCGGATTTTGAGCATAAAAAAAAGACCTAAATCTCATCTCGCCCGATAACTATAACATATCTGCCCTGTCCCGTCAACTCATTTCCCCATGTTTTCTTATTTTTTGCGTCTTTTTCCACCTCCAGTGCTTGAATTTATATCTCTCTCATGCTAAGATAGTAGCATGACAGTGAGTTATTATGCCCTTAGCTTACTTATCAGGGAAAGGATTCCCTTACAGAATGATAATCATGGAAGAAAGGAGGGACAGTTATGGCTTATAGCGCAGCTCTGCATACAATCTATAATCATTATCTTTCGGCTTATGCACCAAAGGGCACGACCCGTTATGATGCTCATAAACGAAGCGAACTGAAGAGCATTTATAATACCATCCTTAAACTGAACAAAGAATCCCCTCTTTATCTTCCGGAAACAAATGACGAATCGATTCGTTTTGCTGTCAGCCTGAAGGAAAATGCAAGACAGCTCCGCAATACCATTGCTTCTCTTGGCGGGCTTGACCGCGCGGAGCTCCTGAATAAAAAGACAGCCTATTCCAGCAATCCGGATCTGGTGGAAGTATCCTTTATCGGGGATGCCTCCATGGGTGAAGTTCCATCCTTCCAGATCTTTGTTGAGAATCTGGCCACCAGCCAGATTAATATAGGAAGCTTTCTTCCTTCAGCAGGTTCAACAGGTCTGCCGGAAGATTCCTATTCGTTTGATATCCTGATCAATGACCTTAACTATGAATTCCAATACAATATCCGTCAGGGGGAAACCAACAGAGATGTACAGGAACGTCTTGCCAGACTGATCTCAGGTGCAGATATCGGTCTTAAAGCAGATCTACTGATCGAAGGCCAGAACAGTGCCCTGCGGCTCACCGGTGCATTTACCGGTCTTAAAGACGGACAGGATTTTCACTTTGTCATTTCCGATGACACCACCAGCAAAAAAGCCGGCAGTGTAGCATACTTTGGCTTAAATACAGTAGCAGTTTCTCCATCCAATGCCAGCTTTACTCTGAACGGAGAGCCGAGGGCGTCATCCTCCAATCACTTTACGATTGAAAAGCTATATGAGGTTACCCTGCACGCAGCAAGCACTTCACCCGGGGATACTGCCGAGCTCAGCCTGAAAACAGATATGGAATCCCTGACTGAAAACATTTCCAATCTGATAGATGGCTACAATTCCTTCCTTGAGTCTGTCAGCAATTATGATGTGGATTATCACAGAAGCCGCCGGCTCCTGCGTGAAATGAATCATCTGTCTTCCCAGTACACGCAGTTTTTTTCAGAGCTTGGCATTTCAAGACAGGAGGATGGATCTCTCAGCCTCGATAAGGATACTTTCACCCAGATGGCTCTTACTAAAAAAAGCCTTTCTGGTTATGACACATTTAAGGACTTTGCAGATTCTATCCTTAAGAAAATAGAAGATGTCACCTTAAACCCTATGCAGTATGTGGAAAAAACCATTGTTGCCTACAAAAATCCCGGACACAACTTCCCGGCTCCGTATGCAGCCAGTGCCTACAGTGGCATGATGTTCAATTACTACTGTTAAAAAACCTCACTTCCCAGTCCATACCGGTAAGTGAGGTTTTTTGATTCTTACTGTTCCTTATACTTGTCAAGCTGTGAGTAGTCTTCCATCATTTCAAGGATCTTCTTACGTCCCTTCTTGTTCAGAAGTACATAATACTGCATAACTCTGTTTTCAAGAATCCTCTCTCCCAACGACTCTCCCTTTTCAAGAGAAGAAAAGTCAACCGGATTCAGACTCAGCTTGTCACACATACGGATCACCGTTCCATATGCCATACCCTCAATTCCTCTGTCAAGGGCAGTTACAAGAGTGCTGTAAGGAATTCCCATTTCAAGGGCAAACTGTCTGACACTCTTGTATTGCTTCAAAATTTCGGCCTTTAAAATTTCTGCTTTGGTCATTTCCAAACCTCCATTAGCGTTTCCTGTTTATAATTCATATATCCTTCTTCCTCATGCAAGTATATCACATTCTCGATATTTCGTCACTGATAAAAAACTTAATTTTTTATAAACTGATACCAAAGTACCGAAAAATCCGGTTAAAAGTCCTATAACGCAAGAAGGAACCAGCTTCGCCAGTTCCTTCTGTTCTATTTATTGTGTATTGGGCTCAAAATTATTTTTTCTGATCCATGAACTGAGGTGGTATGACATTGTTACCACTCATATTCTTATAATATCCATATGCTGTCCTGGAAGCCTTCCTTCCCTTCTGGAGCTCTCTCCGTTCTCTTAAAAAATAATCCTCCACCAGCTTTTTATTTCTGGCCTCCTGGGCTTTAATGGACATACCCTTTTCTGTCACCTCAGAGATCATACCCTGGATCCTTCTGATCTGATCCTTATAAGCATCCTTATTTGTGAGCAGCTGCTCACGGATCCTTTCGTACAGCGTTTCAAAGCCTTCATCCAGATCTGTCAGCTTCTGTATCAGGACATCCTTCTCCTCCATATTGGCATCCAGTTCTTCCATAGACGCCGTATCCTTTTTCAGAAGCTCCTCCTGATGTTTATTATAGGCTGTGATCTCCTCCAGTACGTCAAGCTTCTTATGCAGACTGTCTTCCAGTATCCCAAGGTAATTATCGATCATAATCTTCCTTTCTCTCTATTAGCCCGCATAACTTCCTTCCAGTTGTCACGGATGGCATGCAGGTGATCACGGATCTCTTCAAGGATCTCCACATCCTTCTTTACATTGGCCTCTACAAGTCTCTGATCCAGATAGACATACATCCTTTCAAAATCCTGTGCCACCGGATACTTCATATCCAATGTCTTCCGGAGATAATCGATAATATTCTCAACCTTGACAATATTAGTATGTGCCCTTTCTATGTCCTTACGCTCTACAGCATCGATCGCTACGTTGCAGAATTTGATCGCTCCTTCATAGAGCATCAGTGTCAGTTCTGCCGGTGACGCTGTCAGCACCTTGCTGTTATTATACTGGGCATATGCATTTGGTAATGCCATGTCATGAGCCTCCTAATAATCCTGTTACTGCGCTGGAATTTGACTGCATCTTAGCCAGCGCGGTCTCCATCTTGCTGAATTTGGAGTACCATTTATCTTCATAATCCTGAAGCTTCTTCTCCAGCTCTTTGATCTTGCTTGTGTAACTATCGTAATCCGACTTCATCTTCTTGTCATCATAGAAATTACCAAAGGTTCTGTAGCCATCTACTGACTTGGAAAGATCTGTCATTTTACCATACAGCTTCTGGGACAGTGACGTAAAGAAGGAAATAACCGTATCTGGATCATTGGAGATCATGCTCTTCAGCTTGTCAGCATTGCCGGCAGTACTGGCATCATCCGGATCTCCATCGATATGATAAGCATGCTTCTCATTCTCAGCTGCCGTAAAATAGCCAAGGGTATCAATGCCAAAATCGCTCAGATACATGGTCTTGCCACCAACCTCAACACCGCCTGACATGATCTGCTGAAGAGCTGAATTTACTGTGGAAAGATTGTCATCTCTCCGGAGCAGGGCATCCTTGATCTTCTTTTCATATTTCTCAACCTCAGAATCGGATAAGGACTCCTTCTCATCATCCGTCAGAGGCTCATAACCCTTAGCGGAATCTGCGTTGTACAGCTTATCCATTTCATTGATCACACTGTTATATTCTTTCAGGAAATTCTTGACCATGTCATAGATACCATTGGTATCCTGCTCTGTGGTCACAGTAATGCTCTCTCCCGGTGCTGTTGTGGAAAGTGCAGTAAAGGTCAGCCCGTTGATCTTAAATACATTGGTGCTGTCGGTAAATTTGGCACCATTCAGATAAATCTCCGCATCCTGTCCCTTGGTATAATGCGCTGCAGCCTCATCATCACTCTTACCGGTAGACTCTGCATTCGCATCATAGGAGATGCCAAGCATCTCAAGCGCCTTCTGTCCGTTTGCATCACCACTTGTGATACTAAAGTTACCATCCACACCTGATGTTTTAGCGCTGACAAAGAACCTCTTCTGTCCGGCATCGTAGCTGGCATTTAAACCCGCTTCCTTCATGGTATTCAGCACCGTTGAAATACTGGTATTCTTGTCAATAGTAAGTGTTTTCTGCTTGCCTCCGGCTCCCACTGTAATCGTACCGGAAAAAGTATCCCCCAGTGTTGCATCCAGCTCTCCAAGAGTCGTAAGCGCCGTTACCTCCTTACTGCTCTTGATCTTGCCACCTGTCAGATAAGCAGTCTTGGCAAGTCTGGTAACTTCCAGATTCTGTACTCCATTCACAGCACCTTCACCCGTGATCACACTGACTGCACTGCTGTTGGAAACCTTGGTTGTTTTCTTACTGTATGCATCAGAAAAACGCATATTTGCGATATATTTGGAGTGAAGATTCTTCAGCTTGGTGTTCAGTTCCTTCCAGACGTCCTGCTTCCACTCGAGCTTAGTCTGTGCCTTTTTCTGTGTATCTACCTTCGTCTTCTTTACACTGACAAGTTCCTGAATGATGCTTTCCGTATCCATACCGGAAAACATACCGGTCATTCTCATTGACATATCATATTCTCCTATCTCTTCTCATCCACTAAGATTCCTGCAAGCTCCCATACCTTGGCAATCATGTCAAGGGTCTTTTCGGGAGGGAGTTCTCTGATCACTTCTCTGGTATCCTTATCTATGATCTTGATGGTCACTCTGTTTGTTTTCTCATGAAATCCGAAGATTGCCTCCGAATGCGACATACCCTTATTCAGCTGCTCTACTGCCTTCTTCAGCTGTTCATTACTGGGCTGCTGATTCTGGGAGCCATTCTGTCCGCTCTGGCTGTCCTGCTTCTCTGTCTCCCCTACCTTGGTTCCCGCTGCAATGTCACCGCTTACAGTTTTCCCCTGCGTAGTAGTAACCTCCGTGTCCTCTACAACTGTCTTCTGTACAGGCTTCGCCTGTCTGGTCGTCTGTGCCTGATAGCTGACGGCACCATTTAATGCTTCAATTGCCATGATAATCACCTCCATGTGATAGTAAACAATTTTAATTAAACTGATTGCTTCTGTTATCTTTTATTTATATCGGAATAAATATTAAAAAAATTAAGGGTCAGCCTAGCAGATTTTGCAGTGCAGAGAGACCTTCCATGCTGACAGCCTCCTGATTCGCCTCCTGGATCTGCACATAAACCTCTTTCCGGTAAACCGGCACTTCCTTCGGTGCACTGATGCCAAGCTTTACCTGCTCTCCCTTGATCTCCAGTACAGTAATTTCAATATTATTGTTGACGATCAATGCCTCGTTCTTTTTTCTGGATAAAGCTAACATCTATTCACCTGCTTTCTTTCCCGCATTCAGGATATCATAAATAGGATATTTGACCGCATAATCCCCGCCTTCCACGATCACCTGACACGCTTTCCTTTCTGCTGCGTTAATAATGATCGGTCCTCGTAAGTTAACACTCATCTTCGTCAGATCCGATGGGACTGTTACAGTAACGAGCACCAGAATCTCCTCCGGATCCAGCTTTCCGATCTGTGAAAGCAGTTCATCTTCTATTTCCGGATTGTAGTCAGGCTTTACGATCAGCGGATCCATGACCGGCATGGCAAAAGCAGCTTCCTGCATGGACTGCAGCCAGTGAATGGAGCCGGTTCCCTTGTCCTCATCATGGATCAGGGCAAAGTCCGTCATATCAGGGAAACCGATAATCCCTGCCGGAAAATGGATCACCTTATCGTCATCAATCGTTACTTCTCCAAATACCTTCGTTTTGATCTTCATCGCTGCTCCTATCTGTACTCTCCGGTACATTTTAAATATAATTCATCAGTGATGTCTGTAATATCTTTCCTGTTGCCATCAGTGCTGCTTCGTATGTCAGTTTGGAGCTGGTGAGTTCCACTGTGACTTCCGCGATATCTGCATCCTCATTTTCAGACTGCAGCGTTTTAAAGGTTGTTTTCTGATCCATTAGTCTGTCACTGATCAGGGCAAGCCGGCTGCTTCTCGTACCATTATCTGTAACTGCAATATTGGTGTCATCCAGATATCCCTGCATGCTGGTGATGGAATTTTCAAACTTTGTATGGATATTCTCTCTGGCATAATTATAAGCCTTGGTAGCTGCATCAAGCTGCTTCACTACCTTTTCATAATCTGCAGTCCCCTCTGTCAGTTCCTTCTTCAGCCTTTTCAGATCCGTCATGGTCGCATTGATCTCCTGCAGGGAAGAAAGTGCTCTCTCAAGATCTTCGATATCTCTGTCTAGACCATGGGAAAAAGCTTCATTCGCCATCGTGTTGACACGAATCGTCTGGTTATATCCCACATCGTACTCGATCACTTGGTTATTCACGTCTGCCTCAAAATTGAACTTGGACTTTGTACCGTCCGCCTTCGTAACAGTGCTTCTGAAATAATGCTCGGGTCGCAGATCACCCTTTTCCCATTCTCTCTTTGTATAATTAATGGAAATCTCGGTATCATCCTTCACCGCTTTGCTCAGAGTTTCATAGGCCTTGTCACTGAATAACAGCTCTCCCGTCTCCGGAATGTAGACCATGACTTCAGTTCCTGCTCCATTTGCTGTTGCAATCTGCCGATAGCCTGCTTCCGCCGATGCCGCTTTCTGAATGGCTGCCGAATCAATACCCGGAATATCCTTAAAAACTTCATTCCCACCTGCATCAACCGTAGCAGTTCCGATCTTAATAGCGGCTGCACTATCCAGCTTGTCATAGGAAAGACGGATCCTGTGGATGGTGCTGTTTGTTACATCCTGTTCAGTCACCGTATCATATTTGGCATCGTTGTAATTGCTCTTCGTCAGCCCGGCAAGCGTACTCATATTTGTATAACTGGTGGTATCAAAATCCTTCAGCTTCACCGGCTCTGTCATATTGTAGGAATCACCCTTTGCCGCATCCTCCTCTGTAAAGGTCAGCGTGGTATTGGTACGGTAGCCTGTAAATACATATCTGCCTGCAAAGTCTACATTGCCTGTAGAATAATACTCATTCCGGAGTGTCTTCATTTCCTGCAGAAGGATATTCAGGTCTTCCACTCTCTTTTCCTTATTGGCTGCCTTGCCTGCCTTCTTGACCAGATCTGTCAGAACCTCGGCATTTGTGCTGAGTGCGCCCTCTGTAATAGACAGCCAGCTGTCTGCATCCGGTGCATTTTTTTCATAGTACTGTGTCAGTTCGGATACACTGGTACGAAGCCGCAGTGCACGGATCGCTGTCACCGGATCGTCCGATGGTCTTGTCAGCTTCTTGGTCGTAGACATCTGTGTACTGAGCTTATCCTGTAAGATCTTATTGTTATTGATATTGTACAGGGAATTATTTTCCATGATCCTGTTTGTTATTCTCATAACTATGTTCTCCTCTTTATGGTCTGGCTTTATACGCCAGTTTCCAGAATCAGTCTGTCATAAATTTCCGTCAGTGTCTGGATCATCTTGGATGCCAGTGTAAAGGAATTCTGATATTTTACAAGGCTGACCGCCTCTTCATCCTTATCCACTCCGGATATCGAACTTCTCTGGTTCTCAATCGTATTTTCCAGTCCCCCATAAGTCTTTTCAAAGGTATTGGCATTGCTTGCATTCAGTGCCACATCCGACAGGATCATCTCCAGCATCTGACTGGCTGAACCATTCCGGAACTGGTATTTCTCCTTGCTCGTCAGAAGCTCGATCATTTCCTTGATCTGTCCGCATTCCTCCACGCCCTGGAACTCATCATCTGAGATCCATGATCTGGTGCCCAGAAGCCCTGCATCATTCAGAAGCTCTTCATTTATAGTAAAGTTTCCTGCCGTCAGCTCATACAGACCGTTGTCCTTAGCTGCATCAAGGTCAGCCTCTGTATACTGTCCTCCTGTTGCCTTATTTCCTGTAAAAAGGATGCATCCCTTACCGTCATAAGCGTTCACACCACCGGTAAAAATATTATTTACCTTCTCAGAAAAGCCCCTGATCCATGTGTTCATCTGTGCCATATAATATGGAATCCCCTGATATTTAATGGATTCTGAGGTCTTCGCTTCCTTACCGGCTGCCTGCGCTGTAGGAAGTCCGGTATCCGGACTCGTCTTCAGGGTAAAGGTGTAAGTGCCATCATTATTGTATACCCATGATGTATAATCATAGATCGTATTTGCGATATTGATATGACCGCCCGTGTCAGAAAGCGTACAGGTCTTCATATCCTTCAGGTCCTTGGCTGTTACCTCGATCGTAACCTTAGTGCCGCCATCCATTACAGACTTTACCTTGCCTTCAAAGTTGGTGCCGTTATTACCATCCCGGAGCTCTACAAGTCCCTTCAGCTTGCCCTTCATGGCTGCATTGCTCAGATTGAAATCATTGCCGTTTGACCAGTGGATCTCATACAGTCCATCTACATCCGTCTGGTTCACCTTCTCGGAGGTGGATCTTGCTGTATAGGAAAGGGTATTGTAATCATTGGCATCTACAAGTGGCTGTCCTCCTGCGATCTGCACAATATAACGGGTTCCCCCCGTCTTTCTGTCCGGCTTATTCGGATCTGTGATGTCATATTCTGTAACATCCACATCCACGATCTTAGAAAGGTCATCAACAAGCTTTTCTCTCTGATCCCGGAGTTCATTGGCCTTTGCTCCGGAAAGCTCAATGACATTGATCTGCTTGTTTAAGGTGGCGATCTTCTCCGCAATAGAATTGATCTGATCCACATTCTGCTGGATCTCAAGGTTTACATCCTTCTGCAGCTCCTGCAGGTTTCCATACATGGTATTGAAATAATCTGTCAGTGCCTTGGCCGAGGAAATGAAGGTCTGCTTTGAATGATCACTGCTGGCATTGGATACCACACTCTGCAGTGCCTGACTCATCTTATTAAAGACACTCTTAAAGCCTGTACTTCCATTATCATTGAAATAATCCTCAATGGTCTTGCAATAATAGGCCTTGGACTGATATTCTCCGTATTTGCAGTTGTTATCCCAGTACTTCACATTATAGAACTGGTCTCTCACACGTTCAATCGCGATCGTATCAACTCCGGCACCGGCACAGCCGTAGGTCGTAAAGGTACGCAGTGCATTATTCGCTTCCTGTGATACCACCTGTCTGCTGTAGCCCCTTGTCTGTGCATTGGAAATATTATTTGCTGTTGTATTCAAAGCCGCATTGGAAGCCCTAAGCCCCGAGCCTGCGATCTGTAATCCAAAAAACTGTGAAGGCATGCTGTCACCTCATCTCTGATTATTTTGATTATCTGCCAAGCGTTGAGATCACGTGATCCAGCATCTCACTGATCACATTAATATAACGGCTGGCCGCATTATATGCATTCTGGAACATGATCATATTGCCGAGTTCCTCGTCAGACGATACACCATGCACCTGATCTCTCGCTGCATATGTTTCATCTACCGTCTTCTGCTGGTTTTCACTGATCCCCTTCAGTACTGATCCTGTATTTCCCACCTGAGATACCAGATTATTATAATAATTGGCAAGATTTGTCTTCGTATGAACCTTGGGGTTCAGCGTATGCACCGCCTCCGTAAACAACGTTTTCAATGCATCTGCCGTATCCTGATCCACCTTCTGATCCGGTCTGATAAATCCAAGTAAGGATGGGGACTGCTTGATCTCACCGTTAATAATGATATTATTTATAGTAAAGTAAGGATCCCCATCTGCATCTGTTTCATTTGCCACAAGATTAAAAATCTGATAAGGGTTTCCATTACCATCTCTCATATAGGTACTGTCCGGGAAATTGCCGGCCTTATCAGCTGCATTTTTGAAAATCTCATTGATTCCCGTTACAACCTTGTTTACAAGCTGATCCAGCTCTGCCTGTACATTCATCAGGATCGACTGGGATATATTCTTTTCATAATGATCCGCATCCTTCAGATCTTCATAGGTCGCTCTGTGATCTCCCCTTGCAAACAACATGGACTTCAGGGATCCGATATCTGTATTGGTATCTGTGGAAATCGTCTGCTGCATATCATAAACTTTGGCAGAGCTGATATCTATAGGATTCTTTGTGGTATCAGCCAGATTTTTCCAGTAGGGCGTGTAGAATCCTGTAACCTCATCCGCAAGAAGTGCGATCTCGTTGATCGAATCTTCCTTTACAAAATCATTTCCTTCAAATTTCACCAGCACATTGCCATCTACATCCTCATAATAGCTGATATTCCCCTTGCCTGATAATTCGTCCAGCAGCTGGTTTCTCTGATCACGAAGGTCATTGGCATGCTCCCTGCCCCCTGCCTCGATCCTCAGGATCGCCTGATTCAGCTCCACGATCCTTTTGCCATACTCATTGATCGTATCTACTTCCTTTTTCAGGTTATTGTTCAGATTGTCCTGATACTCTGCAAGTCCTTCGTATACCGCCTTGCCCCTCGTAATAAATTCGTTGCACCTCTGGACAAACACTCCCTGATTTACAGAATTGGAAGGATCCTTCGAAAGCTCCTGAACCGCTTTCCACAGGTTCTGGATCCCTTCGGAAAAGGTTTCTCCCTGCAGCTCCTGCAGAAGATCCTCTACCTCCTCTATAGCAGAAACAGAAGCGTCATAAAAAGCACTCCTTCCATTCTCCTGACGATAAGTTTTATCAAGGAAATAATCTCTGATCTGTTTAACCCTCGAATAATTAACACCAAGCCCTGTCTCCTGATAAGCATTGGCTGATGCTGTCTTAGATAAGATATTATAAGAACGGGTACCCTGCTGCACCTGCTGCCTGGTATACCCGGTAGTGTCAATATTGGACATATTATGCGCTGTGGTATTCAGTGCATTCTGACCGGTCTGTAATCCGGATACTCCGATGTATAAACTTCCCATTAAACCCATTGTTATCACCTCATATAATTACAAATGCCGCCTTACTGTTTGGCATCAAAGCCGCCAAAATTCACACCCAGCTGCTCACCGGTATTGTAAGCGCCTCTATTATAATTAGCGCCCTCCGGCGCTGCATTCCTGGACTGCAGCATATTCATGTCAAATTCGATCATCTCAAGTGCATTCTGTAAAAGGATCCTGTTCTGTTCATTCACCCTTTTCACTTCCTGCACGACAGCCCTCAATCTGTCATAGGTCTGTGCCAGCTTCTGCTGTTCAGCAGGTCTCTTCTCCAGCATGGCGATCAGATCCGTGAGCTTCAGTGTTTTAACATCCTTGTTAATTACATTGGCAACATCGGCATAGATTTCCTGGCGTTTATGATCCAGTTTATTCACTCTGCCTGCAATAGTCTGTTCTTCATCCGTGATTCTGGTAAGCTCTTCCAGATTGCCGGATACGATCACCGGCGTCTTCTTTCTGGATAATCCCAGCAGCGCTTCATATTCTCCGCTTTCCTGATCCAGTATCTCTATCAGGGTTTCCATCAAACTTGCCACTGGGACTACCTCATTTCTTCATATTTGGAAAGCAGCTTATCTGCAAAGCTCTCTGTGCTTACATGATAAGTACCTGCCTCAATACTTGCTTTAAGAGGAGCGGTCACTTCTTCTCTGATATCCGGAGCAGTCCTTGCAGCTTCCTTCGCAATCTGCATATCCCTGCCCATGCTGGAAATCTGCAGCTGGTCAGTAGGGCGCACATGATTCTTCTCCTGCGTCTTCGTTGTCCTGTTGGTGTTATAGATCTGCTGGACCTGTGAGTAAGCTTCAATACGCATTCTGTTGTCCTCCTTCCATTGTATCGATTTCATAATAGATATCGGATAAATCAGGAAAGACTTTAGTGTATTTTCAAAAAAAGAGACCGGACACCTGCTCCGGCAGTCCGGTCTCTGATCCTATTCTTCTATGAACGGCCAGCGCAGCCCGTCTAGTATAAACTAAATGTTTAAATATATACGCAAAAGCCCTAAGATTAGAATATGTACTGGATAAAAGAAATAGTTGAACCATTTATATTGTTTGCCTCTTTCACCATTATAGGTTAGAGTCATGCCAAAACCTATAAATGAGTAAAGTTCTTTTATAATTGATATATATCCAAGGCCAGCACCAAGGAGAGGTTTATCATAGAATATATAAAAGAGATAGGCAACGACTATTGCGTGATAATCATAATCAAGACTTAGCGCCATAGATAGAAACCCAAAAAATGCTACAATCAGTATTGATAAAGCATACCAAGGATATTTATTGCTGATTTTATCTTTAAGAATGTCAATAATCCAAATTGTAACAAGGCATAGCGCTAAGGTAAACATTATATTGTTCCAATATGGAGAGAAACAAGTTTTTGATGTAAACAAGTCAAAAGGCACTTCTGATATTACACCAAAAATTAAAAGCGTAATCAGATATTTCATTCTGTTGCTAGTTTTGAAGAATCCCTCTACAAGAAAAAAAACAAACAGCGGGAATGCAATTCTGCCCAAAATAGAAAATAGATTGGATAAATGTAATAGAAAACCTTGTCCATTTAAATAAGGTGTTATTAAAGCGTTATTAACATGATCTATTAGCATAGATGCAAATGCCAAATACTTTAGTTGTGATCCATTGAAGATCTGGAGCTTCTTTAATTTTGTCTGTTTGAACCTTGTATCCATAATATCCCCTCTAATTAAATGTGCTGTCGTACTTAGAGCAACTTAATCGTTTTCGCTGCTTTTTTACACCCCCAAAGTGATTTTCTGTCTATGGATTATTTCCCTTCATAAGTAACAACTGCTTCAAAGTCATAGCCCTCCAGCTTCCTGCGGCCCTCCAGTCCTGCAAGTTCCATCAGACATACGATCTTGACTACTTCTCCCCCAAGTCTCTCTACCAGCTTGATCGCTGCTTCAATCGTTCCGCCGGTTGCGATCAGGTCATCGATCAGGACAACCTTCTGTCCCGGTTTAATGGAATCCTTATGCATCTCGATCTCTGCAAACCCGTACTCAAGCGCATATTTCTCAGAAACTGTTTCACAGGGCAGCTTTCCCTTCTTTCGGACCGGAATAAATGCTTTCCTCATAGCATAGGCAACCGGTACTCCGAAGATAAAGCCCCTTGACTCTGTTCCCGCTACAACATCAAAATCCACACCGTCCAGTATTTTGATCATGGAATCAATGGCAAGCTTAAGTCCCTCCGCATCCTGCAATACGCTTGTCACATCCCGAAACATGATACCGGGCTCCGGAAAATCAGGAATGCACCGGATGTATTCTTCCATTTTCTTCACTTTTTCTTCCTCCCATCTGCTAGTATAACTATCATTTCTGCATACATTTCATTATACCCCCCAGCTATTTGAAAAGCAATGCTATTTCCGCAGGAGACCGTTTTCCAACGCCACCGAAAGCGAGATCGTCTTCATCCCCACCGGATCCGGAAAGGCGATCATGGCCTTGTCCCCTTCCCTTTTCAGGATTAGACCAAGCCCAAAGGTTTTATGCAGCACATACATACCTTCTTTATATTCTTCCATATCATATGTACATGTCTGCAATCTCCCGCGAGATATTCCATTCACCTTCCTCCTGCTCCCTGCTGCTGATGCTCTTTGTGCAAATATCTCTCTGGAAAAAGAGGATGTACTGCCATCTTCAAAAGTATAAATATAAAGTTCCTTTCTGGCACGGGTCATGGCTACATAAAAAAGACGCCTTTCTTCCTCGTACAGTTCCCTGTCCTTTTCTGCTTTTCCGCCGCTGTCGATGCCTTTTCTTCTTACAGGGGGCTCTGGAACGGACGGCAGGATCCCCTCTGCCATATCCAGCAGAAATACCCTGTCATACTCAAGTCCTTTACTGGAATGAATGGTTGAAAGCAGAAGCTCCGGTTTCTGTTTCGTCATGCTGCCGCCTGCCAAAATCAGTTCCTGCAGCTCCAGTAGTCTACGCAAAAATGCCCTGCTGTCATTTTCCGCTTCTCCAAGGATCCTCAGGATCTCTGCCTTGCCGCTGTCAAGACCGTGACTTTCCATATAATCCTGATAACCCATGAAATGCAGGATCCGGTAGACTGCCCTGCCTGCGCCTTCTGCCTGCATGTTGATAAAATGCGTCTGCAGGGAACGGCACTGCTTTCTCACAAAAGGCGCTGCCTTCTCTCCCTCTGCCACCTCCTGCAGGAGCGTCCGCTTCAGGGAATTATTCTCTATGGCCTCTAGTGCCGCCGCCTTGCTGATCCCTGCTCCCATTTTGTAATAGATCCGAAGGAACACCTCCCCATCATAAGGGTTCTGGGCAAACCGCAGGAAATCACAGATATCATTTACCACCGGATGGGAAAAGAAGGTCATGTCATTTCCCTTCATCCGGTATGGGATCCCTTCCCTTTCCAGAAGGTCAATGAGCGGTAGGGCACTTTCATGATTCCGGTAAAGCACCGCCGATACTCCCTTTTCCTCCCTGGCCTGCTGAAGAAGATATGCGTACTGGGCTTTCCGGTTCCGCAGCGTGATCCGCTGCACCTTTCCTTCCATATCCTTCCATGGTGTCATGTGCTTTTCGTGCCGTGCCACATTTTTCTGGATAAAGCGGTCTGCCGCCTCTACGATCTGCTGTCCGCTCCGGTAATTGCTTTCCATCAGAAGCACAGACGCCCCCGGATGTACCGCTTCGAAATCCACCAGGGCCTCCGGATAAGCCGCCCGGAACCCGTAAATACTCTGGTCTTCATCACCTACCATAAAAAGATTGCCACTTTTTTCGGAAAGCAGCCGGATCATGTCATGCTGGATCTTCGAAGTATCCTGCGCTTCATCCACGCAGAAATAGCTGTAGCTTTCCTGAAAATGTGAGCGCACCTCCGGGAATTGCTGAAGAATCCGCAGTGCATATACCATCTGGTCATCATAATCGATCAATGACTTCTCCTTCAGCCCTTTCTGATATGCCTGATAAATCTCCGGGAACTTCTGTACTGGTGTCTGATACTTCCGTATCTCTTCCTCTGTATAGCGCATATTTTTCACATAAGTTACTGCTGTCTGCAGCTCTCTGATGTCATTTTCTGTGGCAAAGCTGTTCCTTACCTCGAAAAAAGCACTTTTCAGAATCACCGCCGCTTCCTTGTCTGCTACGTCAAATGGCGTTTTGCCCATCTTATATCCAAAATACTGCAGCACCCGTTGGGAGATCCCGTTGATCGTCCGAAACTCCAGCCGCCCGGCATACTCTTCTCCAAACAATTCACAGAACCGGCGTTTCATATCTGCTGTAGCTGCTACCGTATAGGTCACTGTGAGGATCCTCTCCGGAGGGATCTCCTTACAATAGATCAGATACCCAATACGGGTCACCAGCACCGTGGTCTTCCCGCTTCCGGGCACAGCAAGCAGCAGTACCGCACCTTCTGTGTGTAGTACCGCTGTCTCCTGCTGGTCATTCAGCTGTAAGGAAAATCTTTCTTTAAATTCCTGAAAGGTCATGGAAGCCTCTTTATCTGTGTGGGTAAATGTCTGGTGGTTTCAGAATGTCTGATATCATGTTATAGGATACCAGGATCAAAAGGTCTAATCCCACATGAGCTTGCTCATAAGTGGGTGAAAGA
>OLRZ01000281.1_pt1 | contig 44383 bp, 32 predicted proteins | sample 1671931 | NCBI WGS metagenome assembly OLRZ01 (sample SAMEA3136627, study PRJEB25190) | human gut metagenome | reverse complement strand
ATAAGCGTCTGCGGTCAGGCCGACGGACGCGGCGCAGAGAGCCGCCATGGATGCGGAAAGAAGCCGTTTCAGATTTTTGTTCATACAAAATCCCTCCTCAAAACATTACTTTCCAGAAAGGCGGCTGTTATTTCCCTGAGCTGACCTTTCTGAAGTTTTATGATAACTTCATGATAAGATTTTCATTAGAATTTGTCAATAAAATGAACAGGAATCAAATGATATTTTTTAATTGAAAAATGAGAAATGAACAAAGGAAAGGAATGGAACATTTTGCACTCTTGAATGAGCACCGATGGATGAGCAGCGTTTGATGAGCGCTGAAAATAGAACGCTTGTTTTCTGTGTTATAATGAGGAAAAATAACGAATTTGTTCACTCAAAAAGGAATGCAAAATGGAGAATTCCCGAATCAGAAGACAATATCCGGAACATATGACGCCTTTTACGCTGAAGGCGCCTTTTCAGCCTATGGGGGATCAGCCGAAGGCCGTGGCGTCTCTTACGGAAGGTCTGCGTGAGGGGCAGTGGGCGCAGGTTTTGCTCGGCGCGACGGGGACGGGCAAGACCTTTACCATGGCGAATGTCATACAGCAGCTGAATAAGCCTACTTTGGTTCTTGCACATAACAAGACTTTGGCGGCGCAGCTTTATGGAGAGATGAAGGAATTTTTTCCGAATAATGCAGTGGAGTATTTTGTTTCATACTATGATTATTACCAGCCGGAGGCATATGTTGCGTCTACGGATACTTATATTGCAAAGGATTCATCTATAAATGATGATATTGACCGTATGAGGCATAGTGCAACAGCGGCGCTTATAGACAGGAAGGACGTCATCGTGGTTGCGTCTGTATCGTGTATATATGGTATCGGTGATCCGGACGAGTATAGGAATCAGATGCTCTCATTCAGAGTGGGCATGATAAAGGACAGGGATCAGGTCATCGATGAGCTGACAGATATACAGTATGACAGGAATGATATGGATCTGCAGAGAGGTACATTTAGGGTGCGTGGGGATGTGCTGGAGATCATTCCTGTGTCTACATTTGATGATGGAATAAGGATAGAATTCTTCGGAGATGAGATAGATAGGATCACGGAATTTGACCCGCTCACCGGAGAGGGAAAGAGGGATCTGACATACACTTGTCTGTTCCCGGCGTCCCACTATGTGGTTGGACAGGAGAAGATGGAGAAGGCACTGAAGAGGATAGAGGCAGAACTCAAGGACAGAGTTGCGTATTTCAAGTCAAAGGATAAACTCATTGAGGCCCAGCGTATCGAGGAGAGAACTAACTTTGACATGGAGATGATGCGGGAGACTGGATTTTGTTCTGGAATAGAGAATTATTCAGGACCTCTGGCTGGCAGATCAGCTGGGGAGACACCGAGCACATTGCTGGATTTCTTTGGTGATGACTTCCTTCTTATTATAGATGAGTCGCATATGACAGTGCCGCAGGTTGGTGCTATGTATTCGGGAGACCGTTCACGTAAGATGAATCTGGTGGACTATGGCTTCAGGCTTCCGTCGGCACTTGACAACAGACCTCTCAATTTCTCAGAATTTGAGCAGAAGCTGGATCAGGTCATGTTCGTATCTGCCACACCAGGCAAATACGAGGAAGAACACCAGATGCTCATGGCTGAACAGATCATCAGACCTACGGGACTTCTTGATCCGCCGGTTGAGGTCAGACCGGTTGAGGGACAGATAGACGATCTGCTCAAAGAGGTCCGCAAGGAGACTGAGCAGGGACACAAGGTGCTTGTAACTACTCTTACAAAACGTATGGCTGAGGACCTCACCAGCTATATGAGGGATAATGATATAAAGGTAAAATATCTGCACTCGGATATAGATACTATGGAGAGAGTTGAGATAGTGAGAGATCTCCGTCTTGGTGTGTTCGACGTGCTTGTTGGAATCAACCTTCTGAGAGAGGGACTTGATATACCGGAGATCACTTTGGTGGCAATACTGGATGCTGACAAGGAAGGTTTCCTGAGATCGGAGACATCGCTCATCCAGACCATAGGAAGAGCAGCCCGAAATGTAGATGGACATGTCATCATGTATGCGGACACTATTACGGGTTCTATGAAGTATGCCCTAGATGAGACGAGCAGACGTCGTGAGATACAGCAGAAGTATAATGAGGAACATGGAATAACCCCTAAGACTATAGAGAAGAGCATAAGGGATCTCATAACCATAGAGGTGAAGAAGGAGGAGCTTCCAGATGAGGATAAGGACGCTGAGTCCATGACGAAGAAGGAGCTTCAGAAGGTTATTGCCAAGCTGACCAAGAAGATGAATATGGCGGCAGCAGACCTCAACTTTGAGGTGGCGGCGGAGATCAGAGATCAGCTCAAGGTGTACAAGGCGGCACTCAGAGATTATGATAAGGACTGAAATATAAATAATAAAGAGAAAAGGTTAGATCAAGATGGAAGACAATAAGAATTATGAACGCAGTGAGCATCTGGAGGATATAACGGATGCGAGCATGAAGGATGATTATTTCAACGCCAGCAGGAATATTGATAGGAAGTATATTACTATTGAGGGCGCACGTGAAAATAATCTAAAGAATATCAATGTCAAGATTCCAAGGGACAAATTTGTCGTCGTGACAGGACTTTCGGGATCAGGTAAGTCTTCACTGGCATTTGACACGATATATGCGGAGGGACAGAGACGATACATGGAGTCTCTGTCCTCCTATGCGAGACAGTTCCTTGGACAGGCTGAGAAGCCGGACGTGGACAAGATAGAGGGACTTTCCCCTGCAATCTCCATAGATCAGAAGTCAACAAACAGAAATCCTCGATCTACAGTTGGTACTGTCACAGAGATATACGACTATTTTAGACTTCTATATGCAAGAGTGGGAATACCACACTGTCCGAACTGCGGCAAGGTCATAAGCAGACAGACGGTTGACCAGATGGTGGATGAGATCATGAAGCTTCCAGAGAGGACAAAGTTCATGGTGCTTGCGCCTGTGGTCAGAGGCCGAAAGGGAGAGCATGTAAAGCTTCTTGAGAAGGCAAAGAAGAGCGGATTTGTCAGAGTGGTTGTCGATGGAAGTATGTATGAGCTGTCAGAGGAGATAAAACTTGATAAGAATAAGAAACACAGCATAGATATAGTTGTAGATCGTCTGGTTGTCAGACAGGATGTGGAGCGTCGACTCACGGATTCCATAGAGACAGCCCTTCAGCTCGCAGAGGGTCTTATGAAGATAGAGGTGATTGGCGAAAGGGATGAGAACGGTGTTCAGAAGGAGAATGCTGTCATCAATTTTTCAGACAGCTTTTCATGTCCGGATTGCGGAATCAGCATAGATGAGATAGAGCCGAGAAGCTTTTCTTTCAACAATCCATTTGGCGCATGCCCGACATGTGCAGGTCTTGGCTTCAAGATGGAATTTGATCCGGATCTTATGATACCGGATCAGAGTCTGTCTATAAATGATGGAGCCATTGTGGTACTTGGATGGCAGTCATGCAATGATGGCAAGAGCTATTCAAATGCAATACTCAAGGCACTCGGTAAGGAATATGGGTTCTCTCTGGATACACCATTTCAGGATTACCCACAGGATATAAAAGATCTCTTATTATATGGAAAGAACTCTCGCCCAGTTAAGGTGTACTATAAGGGACAGCGCGGTGAAGGCGTGTATGACATAACATTTGAAGGACTTCTGAAGAGTGTCGCAAGAAGATACAGGGAGACATCTGCTGAGTCTACTAAGGCTGAGTATGAGACATTCATGACTATAACTCCGTGTGAGGTTTGCGGTGGCAAGAGACTTAAGCCCACAGCCCTTGCTGTTACAGTTGGAAATAAGAATATTGCTGAACTTACAGAGCTTCCTATCACAGAACTTGCAAAATTCATGAAAGAGCTGGAGCTCACGGACAGACAGAAGATGATAGGCGCAGCTATACTCAAGGAGATCAGGTCAAGATTGCATTTTCTTATAGACGTGGGTCTTGACTATCTGTGCCTGAGCAGGGGTACAAGCACGCTCTCAGGAGGTGAGGCGCAGAGAATTAGACTTGCAACGCAGATAGGTTCAGGCTTGGTCGGTGTTGCGTATATTCTTGACGAGCCGAGTATCGGACTTCATCAGAGGGATAATGACAAGCTCATAGCTGCTCTCAAGAATCTGAGAGACCTTGGAAATACTCTGATCGTTGTCGAGCATGACGAGGACACTATGAGGGCTGCAGATCACATCATAGATATAGGACCGGGAGCCGGTGCAAATGGTGGATATGTGGTTGCAGAGGGAACCGCGGAGGATATCATGAAGTGCGAGAATTCTATCACCGGTGACTACTTAAGTGGCAGGAAGAAGATAGAGGTTCCGGATGTGAGGAGAAAGCCAACTGGATGGCTCACTGTCAAGAATGCTTATGAGAACAATCTCAAGCATATAGATGTGGATATACCACTTGGAATCATGACATGTGTGACGGGTGTGTCTGGTTCAGGAAAGAGTTCTCTGGTAAATGAGATCTTGTACAAGAAGCTGGCGAGAAGACTCAACAAGAGCAGGATTAAAGCAGGAAAGCACGACCATATCATTGGCTATGATGCTTTGGATAAGATTATCAATATAGACCAGTCACCTATAGGTAGAACGCCGAGGTCCAATCCGGCTACTTATACAGGTACATTTGATCTGATAAGGGATCTGTTTGCCGGAACCAAGGATGCCAAGGCAAGAGGTTACGGCAAGGGAAGATTCAGCTTCAATGTATCTGGTGGACGATGTGAGGCGTGTCGTGGAGATGGAATAATCAAGATAGAGATGCACTTCCTGCCAGATATATATGTGCCATGTGAAGTGTGCGGAGGAAAGAGATACAACAGGGAGACCCTGGAGGTCAAATACAAGGGTAAGAGTATCAATGAAGTTCTCGATATGACTGTTGATGAGGCATGTGAGTTCTTTGCAAATGTTCCGAGAATACTCAGGAAGATAGAAACGTTGCGAGATGTGGGATTAGGATATATCAGGCTTGGACAGCCATCCACCACTCTGTCAGGCGGAGAGGCACAGAGAATCAAGCTTGCAACCGAGTTGTCAAGGCGTGGAACAGGAAAGACAATATATGTACTTGATGAGCCTACCACGGGACTTCATTTTGCTGATGTTCACAGGCTTGTGGATATACTCAGGAGGCTCAGCGAGGGCGGAAATACGGTTGTTGTTATCGAACATAACCTTGACGTCATCAAGACCGCAGATTATATTATTGACATGGGACCTGAAGGGGGCGCTGGAGGTGGAACGGTCATTGCCAGTGGAACTCCGGAGGAGGTAGCAAAGATACCTCAGTCGTATACAGGACAGTATCTGAAGAGGTATCTCGGCATGTAAGGGATGTGTCGAATAATTACATCGGAGGTAGATGACAACATGGATGAACAGAACAATGTAGATGGTATCCACAAGGATGATAGATTGTCATTAGAGGGTAATCTGGAACAGAAAGATACGCTGAATAATGAACAGGCACGTTTGGGATATGATCAGCCGTGTCAGTCGCAAAATTATGGCCAGTCAGGGCAGCAGCCGCAGTACAGCGCACCGGGACAGCAGCAGAACTATGGTCCGGCAGGGCAGCAGTCATACCAGCAGCCACCATACGGTCAACCGGGTCAGCAGTCTACACCGTATGACAGTCCGATGGGATATGTTGGGTATGAGTACAGACAGAATGTTCCTGCAGATGTCAAGAAGGGTTCAACACATATACCAAATCTGTTGAATATTGTTGGAATGATCATGGCTTTGATCACAGTATTTTTGCCGTATGCACATATGGATTCTGATGTCAGAACGATAAGTGGAGTATTTGGCATAGATGTAATATCTGTAATTATAGTGGCAGTATTGCTTGTTGCAGATACAATAAGTGCGTTCATGAACAAAACTGTAGCATATATAATTGATCTTGTAATATCAGTTATCGTTGGAGGCGCACTCATATTCGAGTTTGTGCTCTCGCTGATAGATCTTGGCAAGCTGGATAAAACAGTAAATGCCGGTCTCGGTTTTGGTGCCTGGTTCAGCATGGTAACAGCAATTCTTCTTCTGGTATCAGTGCCTGTATGGTGGGCAGTCAGCAGGAAAAAGGCGAAGGCAGAGAAAGAAACTGCGGAATCTGCAGTATAACAGAAGAAAAGGATTGAAGATATCAGGCTTTGCCATAAATGAAATATATAAATGAAATATAAGAATTTTTTAAGGACAAAACGTGTTGATGGATTAATCCCATTTAAAACAACGATTTGTCCTTATTTTGTTTTATTTTTTGTTTTTTGTTTTTGTTTGTACTTTTGTCTCTGTACAATTTGTTTGGGATTTTTTATATGTCTTATATGCTTGCCTTATATGCTTGTCTTATATGCTTGCCTTAATTGCTTGTCTTAAATGCTTGTCTTAATTATTGCCTTATTTATTTGCTTTGGTTTGTTTTATTTATTTGTTTTTTTGTTTGCCATTTTTGCTTGTTCTTTTTCCATGTTCATTATTTGTACCACCCCTGAACACATTTGAGTCCTTTTTATTAGGGACTATTTTTCATAACTCATTTGATACTATTTACAATAGCGCTTTATAACAATATGTTTTTCTATTTGTACTGGAATTTGAACGAATTTGTTACAAAATTATCCTAAATTCAAATCAAGACTGCATTCTAGGATAATACCCTGATATTTTGTATCTTTCAGTTCAATAAAATGGAGAAAATGGATAATTTTATCCTTATTCAACCAAAACAGGCTGATTTGGGATAAAAAGCACTTGACGTAAAGATGACAAATATTTATTAGACGAAATCAGAGTCCAAAACAACAAATAAGAACCCCACCACGACTTGTATATGCTATGATGGGGTTCTTTAAGTTTACGTGAGCGATACTTGTCCGATAGGTACCGGATAGTTTATCGTTACATTTGTTAATTAGTCTGTCAAAGATAGCTGATTAGTCGTTAGCCTTACCAACTGATCCGAAGAGTTCCATCTTCTCCTTAACAGTAGCCTTGATAGCCTCGAAACCAGGAGCGAGAAGCTTTCTAGGATCAAATCCCTTGCCCTCGAGATCCTTACCAGCCTCGATGTACTTTCTTGTAGCATCTGCAAATGATAACTGGCACTCTGTGTTAACGTTGATCTTTGAAACGCCAAGTGAAATAGCCTTCTTGATCATGTCAGCTGGGATACCTGTACCACCGTGAAGAACTAATGGCATAACACCTGTCTTCTGCTGGATAGCATCAAGTGTCTCGAAGCTAAGTCCCTTCCAGTTAGCTGGGTACTTACCATGGATGTTACCGATACCAGCAGCAAGCATATCAACGCCGAGATCAGCGATAGTCTTGCACTCCGCTGGATCAGCGCACTCGCCCATACCAATAACTCCGTCTTCCTCACCACCGATAGAACCAACCTCACACTCGATTGAGAGGCCAAGCTGATGAGCTACGTTAACGAGCTCTGTTGACTTAGCAAGGTTCTCCTCGAATGGATAGTGTGAACCATCGAACATAATTGAAGTAAATCCAGCCTTAACACACTTGTAGCATCCTTCGTATGTTCCGTGATCAAGGTGAAGAGCTACAGGAACTGTGATTCCAAGTGACTCATCCATAGCCTTAACCATTGCTGCAACTGTCTCAAATCCTGTCATATACTTTCCAGCGCCCTCTGAAACACCAAGGATAACAGGTGACTGAAGCTCCTGTGCTGTAAGGAGAACAGCCTTTGTCCACTCAAGGTTGTTGATGTTGAACTGTCCTACTGCGTAGTGACCAGCCTTAGCTTTCTTTAACATTTCTGTTGCTGAAACTAACATTTGTAAAATCCTCCGTAAAATTATATTTGGATACTTACGTACCCACTTACGCTGATTATAACCCATATAATTATAAAATAAAAGAATTTTTAACCAAAAGTTCAGCATATAGTTAGTTTAAACTTATCGCTGGAAAATAAAACATTTATAAAGAATAGCCAGTCTTAATTGAAATAGAAAAAAATAAATGCTATGATTTGCCAGTAATATTAACAAATGTAGAAAAATGTAATGTATATAGAACATAACGTAAAATATGTATTCCACGCAGACGCCGCGCAAAGCGCCTTTCATGCGTCTGCTCAATAAATTTCGTAAGGAGGACAGAATGCTTCAGTTAAAGAACATCGTGAAGGATTATCACACGGGCGATGAAGTTGTTCAGGCACTCAAGGGTATATCTGTAAATTTCAGAAGAAATGAGTTCGTGTCTATACTTGGTCAGTCGGGTTGTGGAAAGACAACACTTCTGAACATAGTGGGTGGATTGGATCAGTATACCAGCGGAGATCTGATTATCAATGGTAAGTCGACAAAGGATTTCAAGTCAAGAGACTGGGATTCATATAGAAATAACTCTGTTGGATTCGTATTTCAGAGCTACAACCTCATACCGCATCAGTCAGTACTCTCGAATGTAGAGCTTGCGCTTACACTGTCAGGAGTATCTAAGGCAGAGAGGAGAAAGAGGGCGAAGGAAGTTCTGGAGAAGGTAGGTCTGGGAAATCAGATCCACAAGAAACCAAATCAAATGTCTGGTGGACAGATGCAGAGAGTTGCAATCGCCAGAGCACTCATAAACGATCCAGATATTTTGTTGGCGGATGAACCTACAGGTGCCCTTGATACAGAGACAAGCGTCCAGATCATGGAACTCCTCAAGGAGATAGCCAAGGACAAGCTGGTCATCATGGTTACACACAATCCTGAGCTGGCACAGCAGTACTCAACAAGGATCGTAAAGCTCCTCGATGGAAATATAATAGACGATTCAAATCCGTTTTCAGATGAGGACGAGGCGAAGGAGGATGACGGAAGCTATGCTCCGAGGAAGACCTCCATGAGTATGTTCACAGCGTTCTCGCTGAGTCTGAACAACCTCATGACAAAGAAGGGACGAACGTTCTTAACAGCATTTGCCGGAAGTATAGGAATCATAGGAATAGCACTTATATTGTCGCTATCGTCTGGATTCCAGAAGTACATCAACGATGTACAGGAGGAGACACTTGCCACATATCCGGTGCAGATAACGAAGAAAGCGATGGATTACAGTGAGCTTCTTTCCAAGATGGTCGGAAACAACGAAGAAGATTCAGATCACAATCATGCCGGCGAGGACAAGGTTTACTCTGGAGATATCATGGGAGACATGCTTGTATCAATGGTGTCAGATGTGAAAGAGAACGACCTTGAGACATTCAAAAAATATATCGAAGATGATGCAAATGGATTCACTAAATATACCAGTGATATAACATACACGTATGACACGCCTTTGTATGTGTTCAACGAGAACAGTGCAAATGGCGGAGTTGCTCAGGTAAATCCAAGCACAACCATGACAGACATGGGATTTGGTGGAATGGCAGAGGCGCAGGAGTCAACAGCCGATTTCATGTCGGCGTTTAGTTACGGCTCATCATCAATGGACATGTGGACACAGATGTTAGATAATGACACTCTGCTCAGGCAGCAGTACGATGTGCTGGCAGGACACTGGCCGGAGAATAAGAACGAGGTTGTACTTGTCGTTGACAAAAACAACGAGATAAGTGATTTTACACTGTATACTCTTGGACTAAGGGATTCAAAGGAACTGAAGGATATGGTTTCAACCATACTTGCTGGCGGAGAGGCACCGGAGCTTGAGCAGATGGTGTTTACTTATGATGATCTTCTGGATCTCAAGTTCAAGGTTGTACTTCCAGGCGATCTCTACAAGAAGAATGCAGATGGAACATATACAGATATGAGTTCTGACGCTGATTTCCTGAAGTCTGCCGTGACCGGGGGTCTTGAAGTAAAGGTGTCAGCAGTAATCAGGGCTTCGGATAAAGCGTATGCAACTACTATACAGCCGGGATATATAGGCTACACATCGGAGCTTGCTAATTACATAGTTTCAGAGAACGAGAAGACAGATGTACTCAAGGCTCAGATGGATAATCCTGATACTGACATATTTACAGGAATGCCATTTTCAGATGGTAAAGAGCTCACAGCGGACGATGTGGATATGGACTCAGTTATGCAGCAGCTCATGGCATCAGGACAGGTGACTGAGGAGATGCAGGCACAGATGGCATCTATGACAAAGGAACAGCTTTTTGAGATGCTCAAGGGTTACGGCTTCTTTCAGGAGTCAACATCCACTTATGAAGATAATATGTCAAAGCTTGGATATGCGGAGCTTGCAAAGCCGGCATCCATCAATCTCTACTGTGCAGAATTTGCAGATAAGGACGAGATAACAAAGCTTATAGACAAGTATAATGAGGATTATCCTGACAAGGAGATCACATACACTGATTACATCGGAATCATGCTGTCATCAGTGACGAAGATCATCAATGCCATCACTTATGTACTTATCGCATTTGTGGCTATTTCATTGATAGTTTCATCCATCATGATTGGAATCATCACATACATTTCTGTTCTTGAGAGAACTAAGGAGATAGGTATTCTTCGAAGCATAGGTGCTTCCAAGAAGGATATATCCAGAGTGTTCAATGCGGAGACATTTATCATAGGACTCTTCTCGGGACTCATAGGTATTGGTGTGACGGTACTTATCAATATACCGATCAGTAAGGTGATAGAGAGTTACATCAATGTCGCCGGTGTATCGGCGCTTCCTTGGAAGGGTGGGGTGATACTGGTCATCATCAGTGTTATACTGACATTGATCGGAGGACTTATCCCATCGAGACTTGCAGCTAAGAAGGATCCTGTTATAGCACTTAGAAGTGAGTAATAAAAGACTGGATATAGAGGATAATTAATATAGAAGTATAGATATTAAAAACGGATATTATACCGGTATGAGAATGAAGTGGACATTCAGAGATATCGGTGTAATATCCGTTTTTCGTTACGTATTTGCCGTTGACCTTCATCACAGGGACCACAAAAAACAAAAAGAAAAGGCTGCCATCTCAGGCAACCTCTTCTTTTTGTATTAAAAGGGAGTGACTGCAACTACATTATGTGAGGGGAGGGTGTTGCAGTCGTTTATGAAAAAGGGGATTGTAAACAACTTGCTTTCGCTCTCGCTGTTTACATTTAATAATATACATATAAACTGTGTTCTAATTTTGGAAAAGATGTGTAGAAAATGTGTATTTCTGGCAAAGATATAAAGATGGCGTAAGAACTTTAAAGGAAATATAAAGATTTGTATAAAAATATCGTCTGTATGTAAATTGGTTAACGGTTCACAATAACTAGTATATACATTATAATAAGTAATGTTTGAATCTAATTTATTCGAATTGGAGGCCAAAGGGTTACAGATTGGGATCTGGTTGCGAGGATCCGGTCTGAAGATTGCAGAATAGGGAGGAAGATCATGGCAGGAAGTCATATAGCAATACCTACAATACTAAAGATAGGAAAGGGAACCTTGAACAATCTGGGGAAATATATAGCAGGCGCTGGGATGAAGAATGCGGTTGTATATTTTGGAAACGGACTCATTGATATGTTCGGGCAGCAGGTTATGGACTCACTCAAGGAGGAGAATGTGACTGTAGTGGAATACAGAGAGCTGGATTCTACCAATATAGAGGACATAATAAGACTTGCATTTGACATAGATGCAAAAGCTCAGGTAATAGTGGGCATCGGCGGCGGAAAGGTTATCGATGTGGCAAAGTATGCGGCGTACCTCAGAAAGCTTCCATTTATAAGTATTCCAACATCGGCATCTTCGGATGGATTTTCAAGCGCCAGCGCGTCACTCATGGTAAATGGCCGTCGTACATCGGTGCCAGCCAGAATGGCATACGGAATAATAGCGGACACGGAGATCATCAAATCAGCTCCGGAGAGATTCCTCTATTCAGGAATCGGCGACATGGTTTCCAAGATCACATCGCTATACGACTGGCTCTTTGAGTCCGAGCTTGGCTACTCAGAGATGAACGATTTTGCCGTCATGATAGCAAAGAAGGCGGTGAACAGTTTCGTCAGAACTCCATTTGAGACGATAAAGGATGATCTGTTCCTGAAAGAGCTTCTCGATTCACTTGCCATGAGCGGTGTTGCAAATGAGATTGCAGGCGGAAGCACACCTACATCCGGAAGTGAGCATCTGATATCACATGCTCTGGATAAGATGCTTGAGCAGCCCCGGCTTCAGCCCCGAGGAGCGCGCAAAATTTCAGGAGCTGCTGCATGCCAGCTTCACGGAATACAGGTTGGAATCGCTACCTATATAATGGCGGTCGTACAGGATCACAGATATGTCAGGGTAAATGCTATATTTGAGAAGACAGGTTTCTGGAATTATGTAGCCACGCTTGACCTGAAGAGGGAGGACTTTGAGAATGCAATAGATATGGCACCGCAGATCAAGCCACACAGACATACTTATCTTCACGAGGAGAAGTACAGGGAGCTTGCCAAGAAGGTACTCTATGAAGATGAGGTGCTTAAGAGGGTATTTGATTGATGATTCAAAGATGAAAATGGATACTGATGAACTGTAAAAACATAGGGAGTATTATTATATGGAAGATAACAGATGCGAATATGGATTTGGAGGAGACGGTCAAAGCTATGAAGACAGTAACTATATGTATAAAGATCAGGACACAGCCTACGTGATCCGCCCGGAGCAGATGGGTGGCGGGGAATTTCAGCAGCCGCAGATGAAGAGAATGATCCCAATCGTTACGATCACGTTGATATTGGCAAATGTTATAGCCGGAATCATGTGCATCGGTGTTGACAACTATTCGAGGACGGGCGGACTCAATTATGAGTACGTCAAACTCAATAAAGAATATGGAAGACTTCTTTCATCAATGTTTCTTCATTCGGGATTTGATCATTTGGTTGGAAATATGTTTGCACTGTTCATGTTCGGTTCGACGGTGGAAAAGAAGCTGGGTTCCCTTCGTATGACCATCATATACTTTGTCTCAGGAATTGTATCAGGACTTATATCCATGAACCTGTCACACGTGATGGATCCGAGCAGAATGCATTTTTCAATAGGCGCTTCAGGGGCAGTGTTTGGAGTTATGTGCGCAGCTGTTTTTCTGTCCGTAATGGGAAGCAAAAAGGCAAGCCGAAGGGATATGACCATAGCCATAGTGCTTGTTGTGATATATGCCATATACACATATGAGGAAAATATTGACATATATGCGCATATAGGCGGAGCTGTTGTGGGTGGAATATTGGCATTTGCACTTAATGTGAGAAAATGGGAGAGATTCAGGGAGAACAAGTTCTTCAAGGTGCTGGCAATAATGTTGACGGTAATATTGAGTATTGCAGGAATTGGTGAGGCTGGCATCGGAAAGGCCGCAGCGGATCTTCCGGATAAGAGGATAGACTTTATCAAGGAACAGACGGTTTTTGAGAATGATGACACTACATATGGAGAAGGTCTTGACCTGTTTTGTACTGATGAACACTGGTCGACATTTATTTCAACAGATGGAGACGATATTGTAGAGTTTGATGGAAATGCAGAATATAAAGGGGCGCAGGTGACGGTTCTGATCCAGTTCAGGATAGTTGGTGATTGTGATGACTACAAGCTGGGGTATTTTGGAATAAATGATCAGGGACAGGATAGCAGAGGTGCTGCTGATTTTATGGAAGCTGTCTGTGAAAGGGCAGGACAGCAATAAACAGCGTACGATTCCTGAAAAAAAGACGGCTGTATGGTAAAAACAGCCGTAAAAAGTGACAGATTAGTTTGTATCGGTAAATGTACCATGGTATACTAACTTTGTATGACAATAATCAGGAAAGTACAGAGATAGAGAAGATATGGCACTTAAATACGTGATGATAAATGACATAATCGAAGAACACAATGCGAGAATGCAGAACCTAAGGAAATATTACCCGTTCTTTGTTCTGGCTGAGACCACATTTGCGCAGTATAAGGAAGGGCGCTATGCACAGCTGGACATGGGTTATATAACCATGGCGGTTCTGCGTTTTTTTATTCAGGAGAACAGCTTCAATGAGCGTGAGGTGTCATACGACGAATATGAAGAATTTATGGGGCAGCTTCTCGACCGTGATTTCGACGTGGAGATTGCGGAGGAGGATAGGACTGACCTGATAATGTATATATTTGACAAGATCAAGAACGATGGAAGAGCATTTGAATTCACGTTCTATGATCCGGGAAAGAAGCAGCGCAAGACGGGACGAGTGAAGCTGATAGACAGCCATATAGTGGATGGCAAGGTTCTGTATTTCATTACTGCGGATGGAATCGAATTCTATCTGGACACCAAGGAGATCAAGGACGAGAGTAAGATCAACGTGCAGCAGCTTCTTCTGGAAAAGATGATCGTTGGAGAGAACTTCCGTGGCGGTATCGAGGTCGTGCGCAGGATAAATAGTGAAGTGAACAGGCTTATCCGAGAGAAGGATGAGATAGTGAATCTTCTGTCCATAGATGTGTTTAAGGGCGCAGAAGAATACGAGAATTATATGAAGACCGTCGGCAAATGGTTCGCTGACGAGCAGAAGCTGTTTGCCAAGAACAAGGCATTGGTTGACAAGGCGATCACCAAGGCGAGCTACGACAACATGGGCAAGGGAAACATGAAGGCAATGGAGGAGATAAGCCAGCTTGAGCTTGAGCTCAAACGGACGATCATCAAGCATGGAAGTCTGATAAGCAGCACCATGGAGCTTCAGAACATATCGGACAATATTATACACAAGGCAAAGCTTCAGAAGCTGAGACCTGCATTTGACTTTGCGGGACAGCTTCAGAGCATCATAAAAGATGACAGACCGGATAAGATGCTCACTATACTTGCGCCTCTCTTTGCTCCGAGGATCGTGAAAACATTTAGTATGACATCCATAGATCACATGCTCACGCTGAAGTCCGAGGACAATGCGAAGACAACAAAGGTGAAGAAGGAACAGCTAGATCCGAACTTCCGTTACGAAGATGAACTACTCGATGAGCAGATAAGTGCCAACTTCACAAAACTGTTCCACGAACTCCTTGACCAGTTGAGCAAATGGGGACACCTGAGTCTCAAGGAATTTAATGGAATTCTGGAGGTGAAGTTTGGCAAGGAGATATATGACAACAAGGATTACTATTCCTTCCTCACACACCTGGCACAGAAGGACAGGTACAGTGTGGATGAGATCCTGAAGAAGCCGGATACCATGCTAGAGGGAATGTTGGTGGATCACATAGAGAGGATAAAAACAGGCAAAGGTATTGCTATTTTGCAGAATCAAACCGATGGTGATATGGGGCATGGCGGTTCCGGACTCTCACGTGAGATGTACGCGCCAGAACTCACACTGGATGCCTTCAGAGGCATGACATTTACACTGGAATTCCATCCAGACGAAGAGATACAGATTGGCGAGGACATGTATGTTACGGGAATTCAGTTTAACAAAACCAGCTGAGAGTAACTGAGCGGAGAAAGTTAAGTGATTTGAAGCAACATAATTAAATTATATATATATATTTAGAAGAACAGCTGCTGATTTCAGTGAGTGGAGTGGCTGTATGTGAATTATATATAACTCAGTGAGGGAATACGAGTTATATATACATTCATATACAGCCTCATAAAACAAAAAATCAGCAGCGTCACAGGAGAAAAAGATGGAAAGTAAGAATCTGGACAAGGCGATAGAGATATATTCCAAGTTAATATCAGGTGAGGAGATCTGTAAGAAGCATCCCGACAATGGCCCGCTGTACGATGAGTTCTACGGCAATGCCGAGGTGTACGATATTGTCATGAATATGATGAAGAAGATGAACCTGTCATTGTACGAGTACAATGACAGCCTGTATATAACAGCCGGTGAGGGCAACCGGGTATTTGGCTATACAAATGACGATATGAAGAAGCTTCTGGGACTTCGTCTGAACAAGGAGCTCTATCTGTGTTACTTCATTATGTATATGACACTTCTCTATTTTTACAAGGATTCATCCAGCTATCAGTTCAGGGAGTATGTGAAGTCAGAGAACATTATAGATGAGACAAGCAAATATCTTGCGGACATAACGAAGAAGCTTGATGTTCTGTCAACTGATGAGGTGGAGCAGGACAGCTTCAAGGCGATAGCGCTTCTGTGGGATGAACTCCCGGCGGTGACGGGCAATCAGGAGGGCGACAGCGCCAGGGCGTCCAAGGCATCCCGGGCGGGTTATGTGAAGCTGGTGTTCAACTTCATGTCGGCCCAGCGGTTATTTGTGGAGAATGCGGACAGGTACTATCCGACAGACAGGATGAAGGCTTTGTCGGAGAACTATTTTGAGGAATACAGAGGACGGCTGTATCAGTTGCTTGGAGGTGAAGAAGAGGATGCCTAGTATCAACAGGATAAGGGTCAACAATGTAAAATATAACTTTGGTACACAGCAGTACGATGACTTCACCATGAGAATGTATGGCAAGAACACGCTGTATGATCTGGCAAATGGAGGAGGAAAGAGTATTCTCATGCTTCTGCTCCTTCAGAACCTGATACCGAACTGTACTCTGGATGAGAAGCAGCCTGTGGAGAAGCTTTTCCGTGCGGGCGGCGGCAACACAGTCATCCATTCGCTGATCGAGTGGAAGCTTGACGAGGCGGATATAAAGGAAGGCTACAGATACATGACCACCGGATTCTGTGCCAGAAAGGCAAAGGATACGGCGGATGCCGGGGAGGTACAGAAGGACACTGCATCCATAGAGTATTTTAATTACTGCATTTTCTACAGGGAATATAACAAGAATGACATAGTGAATCTTCCTTTGTCGGAGGGCAATGAGAGGATCACATTCAATGGTTTAAAGACGTATCTCAAGGATCTCGGACACAGGGATATGAGCCTGGAGGTCAGGGTATTTGACAAGAAGGGCGAGTACCAGAGATTTATAAGCGGCTATGGTCTCCACGAGAGCCACTGGGAGATCATACGTGGAATCAACAAGACAGAGGGGCACGTAAGAACGTATTTTGAGACAAATTACAGGACCACAAGGAAGGTCGTGGAGGATCTGCTCATAGAGGAGATCATAGAGAAGGCATTTGCCACAAAGACAGGACGAAACGGTGAGGAAGACACCATGGCAGAGACTCTTCTCGACATCAAGGACAAGCTGAACGTTCTGGCACAGAGAAAGCGTGACATAGCCAACTATGACCACCAGATAGAATTGATAAATGTGCTCGAGGGCAAGGTGAACTCATGCATAGGTCTCTACGAGGACAACGACAGGATATGTAAGGGCCTGGCCGATGTATATGCCACAGGAAGGGCGTGTACACAGGAGGGCGACACACATATGGAGGAGCTGGCGAAGGCAAAGGCTGACGCCGGGGAGCAGATGGAACAGCAGAACAAGCGTCTGGCAAATCTCAGGGTCACCAGGGATTATCTGCGTCTTGAGGACATGAACCGCAAGATGGATGACACTGCCACGCAGATAGAGGACAACGAGAAGAAGCTTGCGGAGCTGAAAAACCAGATCGGCTACAAGGAGAGTGTAAATGACTACCTTGTATACAGGGAGAACAAGCGACAGTACGATGAGAACAGACTGATAGTCGACAATATAAGAAATAACATCGGATCATCCAGTGAGAAGATGGCGGTGTATGCGTACAACAGACGCATCCGTGATGAGAAGAAGCTTGCAGAGCTCATGGCGGCAAGGGAAGAGGCCCAGACCAGCTATGACCATGCACTTGAGGAGGCGGAGTACTGCAGAAAGGTCATGAGGGAGGGCGAGATCGCCCATGCGGTGGCGGAGAACAATATCGCTGATGCCACAGCCAAGATTGATGAGATAAGTGCCCGCATAAGTGAGCTGGCTGCATCGGTCAACCTGCTCGTAGTGGGTGATGTGAAGGATATGATGAACAAGGCTCAGGAGGAGTCTGACAGGATACTTGCTGAGATGACAGAGTTGGAGATAGCCGTAGCAGATGGCAGGACAAAGCTGTACGATGACAGATACAGACTGACGACAGTGCAGGCTGAGTATGATGCGCTGGAGAGAAGCTGCGAGGATGCAAGGCTTGACGCCGAGGCGTACAGGCAGTCGGGAAGCCAGCTCGACAGCATCATGGCAGTTTACTCTGTGGAGAATCCACAGGATATAACAGGTGTTATAAATGACAGGATTAGGGGCACCATAACAGAGACGATCAAGCGCCAGCAGGAGATCGACAGACTGACAAAGCTTGCGAAATGCTATGAGGATGGCAGACCATTTCCGCCGTCGGAGGGTGCTGAGACCGTGATAAACTACATCTCCACCAGACATGGGCTCATGGCCATGCATGGTGCGGATTATCTGTCGGCACTCCCGGGTGATACAAAGGAGGAGCTGCTTCAGGCAAATCCATACCTGCCGTACAGTGTTGTGACAAAGGGATTTGATAGTCTGGAGGACGATATAAATCTCGGTTCGATAGACACCGGCAGCGAATGTGTAATGGTGTACGATATGGATAAGCTTTCAGACTCAGCGATAGTTCCCGCCGAGAACATGCTTATCATAGGAAGAGACAGGAAATATTTCATGTCTAAGGACTCCATAGAGGACGCCAGAAAGGCAAATGCTGATAAGATAGCAGGTTTCACGGAGGAGATCAGTCTGATAAATGAGAAGCTTGCGACATATCAGGAGGATCTTGCATTTGTCACAAGGCTTGTGGATGCGAGATATACAGGTGCCGAGGACAGGGAGAGAGAGCTGAACCAGGCACTGCTCGATAAGAAGGATGAGCTTGAGGAGCTTAAGACATCGATCAAGGTTACAGAGACGGAGCTTAAGAATAACACCGAGAGATATGGAGACCTGCAGCAGAGTCAGCAGAAGGAATCTGACAGAAGACAGACATTTGTCATGATAGAGCAGCTGTCGGATCTTGCAAGACCGGAGGAGCAGAGACTTGCCGAGTATAAGCAGAGGAAATTTGACCTTGTGGCAAAGCTGTCAGGACTTCAGAGCGATGTGCTGAAGTGGTCGACGACGGTTGGAGAGACTGAGGCAAAGCTTGCGGGGCTTACAAGGAATATAGAGGATATCCAGTACAAGTGGACGGAGTATTTCGAACCGTATCTGCCGAAGTCTGAGAATGCAGGAGTTGCTGAAAATACAGATGGTGCAGGCGTGGCTGCTGCGGCATGGCAGGACGGAATACCAGAGGAATACAAGGAGACCTTGGACATTTCAGATGAACGGCTTGAACAGGAATTTATGGCTATGCTGGCGGTTTCAAAGGAGCATGCGCCGGATCTTGAGGACAAGAAGAAGCTCATGGATGCGCTGAAGAAGTCAATGGACAGAATACAGAAGACCATAGAGAAGAGAGGCTTTGACATGGCAGTATTTGCCGGGGCAGGAGAGCTCTATCCGACGTCTGAGGACAATCTCAGGGAGATGGACGATGAGCTGGCAAGGCTCACGTTGATAGAGGCGTCGCTGATGCAGCAGCAGAAGGCTGACCAGAAGGCGTATAGCAAGCTTGAGGGAAGCATAGAGTATGCGATAGAGAACATCAACCGCACATACGGCGATGGCAGCTATGTACGTGAGGAGATATCTGCAGCCGATGCAGATACAGCCATAGCCAATGGAGATGCGGTGCTTGCGGATATGAACCGCATATTCAAAGAAGCTGAGAAGGCGTACAGCGATTACTATAAGCAGTATGGTTTCATGGTGGATCTGTACAAGGATGTAAAGAGAATAGTCGATACAAATGACATAGATGTGTCCGGTGGAAATGTACTGGATGAAGACATGGATACCCTCAGACAGTTATTTGAGACAAGTCTTATGAAGTACGACAGGAGCATGAAGGCTCTTGACCGCGCAAAGAATGAAATCATGAGATTCAAGGGACAGACGGCGGATACACTAGTGGAGATGGGTGTATTCGAGATGGCCAATACGATCAGACAGGATGTGCAGGTTCCGGATACCTACAGTCAGGCAAAGGAACTTCTGGCAAATCTTCTTCAGATTATTGAGTTCATCAAGCTAGAGAAGGAGCGCGTCGAGAAGGGCATTGAGGATATGGTTGCCATAAAGGAGAACTTCGAGAATCAGTGTGTACAGAGATGTATGGATGTCAAGACTGAGCTTGAGAAGCTTCCAAAGCTGTCACGCATCACGGTGGGCGATGATGTGATCAAGATGGTCGATCTCACCATACCTTATGTGAAGGATGAATTTGTAAAGCAGAGAATGTCTGATTATATAGATGACATAGTGAAAGGCGCGGATGCCTACGAGGATGAGAGAAAGAGGATCAAGTACATCCGTGACTGCCTCGGACTCAAGAAGCTGTTCGGCGTCATGGTCACAGATATGAACGCCATAAAGCTTAACCTCTACAAGAGGGAGAGAATAAAGGAACAGAGCCGTTATCTCAGATATGAGGAGGCTGTTGGAAGTACGGGACAGTCTCAGGGAATCTACATTCAGTTTCTGGTTGCTGTCATCAACTACATTGCCGGAATGTACAGTCTGGCACCTGAGGAGTCGATACAGTCCAAGACTATATTTATCGATAACCCATTTGGTGCTGCAAAAGATATATATATTTGGGAGCCTATATTTGCCATGCTGGCAGCTAATCATGTGCAGCTCATCGTACCTGCCCGTGGCGCGACACCGGCCATCACCGGACGCTTTGACGTGAACTATATCCTGGGACAGCAGATGGTGGGCGGAAAGCAGCAGACAGTCGTTGTGGACTACACAAGCAAGACAGATCAGGAGGAGCTGGAATATCAGGAACTTTCCTATGAGCAGGCAACCTTCGACTTCATCTAGGGGGATTCAGGTTATGAGTTTCGCAGTTTGCCTGTGTGATGTGACATTAAAAATGTGAGATATAGACGTAAGATGATAACATTTAAAATTCTATAAGGGAGAATGTATTATAATGATTTGGAACAGGAAACAGCTTAGAAAGGGAGCGTGGAACACGGTATTTAAACGTGGACTTATGGCTTGGATGGCTATGGTCGCTGTGTGTTTTATTTTCTCTTATCTTGGGGTAGATGATTCTTCCCAGACAAAATTCGTGAAGGGAATAGATCAGGTGCTTGGACAGGAGACCGAGCATGAGGCTGACAATGTGACCATACTCAAGGAGTATGTAAAGAATATGCCGATGATTGAGCATATGTCGGAGAAACAAGCTGAGACAGTAGCCAGGGTGATAGACTCGGTGACGGTGAAACAGACTTGGATCATCAAGCTTTTAGGCGCCAACACGGCATATGTGAAGAGAAATCCCGGCGAGGTCATAGTGATGCTCCTGATATCTGCTCTTATCATGGCTGTTGTCCATTTCTTTATACAGAGTGCGGCGATAGTGGGCAAATGCCGTTATGCCATGGAGTGCAGATACAGTGACAAGGTGTCCGTCAACCGAATGTTTGCGCCTTTCCATAGGCACTATGTGCTAAGACTTATGTGGGTCATGTTCTGTTACAATGTTGCTATGACGCTCTGGTGGCTCACGATAGTCGGTGGTGTGTACAAGTATTACCAGTATAGGATGGTTCCATATCTCCTGGCCGAAAATCCAATGCTCAAGTGGAGAGATGCGAAGAACATGTCAAGGGAGATGACCAGAGGCTATAAGTGGAAAATGTTCCTGACGGATCTGTCATGCATCCATGTGTGGTTGATCAAGGCTATACCGGTTGCAGGCCTTCTGGTAGCAGTGCCATTCCAGATGGAGCTTGATGTGGAGATGTACTTCTGGTTCAGACAGAATATAGGTGTGGAAAATTTTGTTGAGGCAGCATTCAATGCTGCACCGTATAACAAAAAGGCTATCGAGGCTGCTTATCAGTCGGCAGGAGACGCGGGAGTTGCTGAGGTATGGACTAAACCGGCCTATATTCTCCAGGATGTCGCGGTCGAGGTTCCTGAGGGAATGAAGGTGAAGAGTGAATATAGTCTCAGGGACTTCATTTTCTTCTTCTTTGTGTTCTGTTTTATAGGATGGCTTTGGGAGGTCGTACTCTATATAGTTATGGATCACATACTTGTAAACCGCGGAACAATGTATGGACCGTGGCTGCCTGTGTACGGAGTCGGCGGCGTTGCTATCATATTCTTGCTTGACCGTTTCAAGGCAGATAAGGTGAAGCTGTTCGCTATGGCGATGGTGGTATGTGGAATCATAGAATTCATAGCAAGCTGGGTACTGGATTTCTTCTTTAACTCACAGTATTGGGACTACAAGAACGAGTTCCTTAATGTAAATGGAAGAATATGTCTGGTGGGGCTTCTTGCGTTTGGCATGGGAAGTCTGTTTGGAGTGTATATAGCGGCACCGAAGCTCAGTGAATTTCTGAATTCCAAGAGCAAAAAAGTGCAGAACATCATATGTATAACATTGTCGGCATTGTTTATCATAGATCTGATATGCTGTGCCATCTTCGGATTTAACAAGGGCGAAGGAGTTGGCGGCACATTATAAAGAGAAGGGACCAATATGACGAAGTCATATAAAAAGGAGGAACCAATATGACGGATATACAGAATGGTAAAATGATTGAACCGGGGAAACAGTCCTGGAATATAAAAGCAGGAGTATTCAGCTCCTGTATGCTGCATATCATTGCGATGACATGTATGCTCAGTGATCATATGTGGGCAACATTGTTTCCATATTTGGATATACTTACATGCATAGGAAGAATAGCATTTCCGATATTTGCCTTCATGATAGTTGAGGGATTTTATCACACCAGTAATTTCCGCAGATATCTGTGCAGAATGCTGATATTTGCGGTGATATCTGAAGTTCCGTTTGATCTTGTGTCCGGAGACAGCGTCTTGTATCTGTTTCATCAGAATGTACTTTGGACATTTCTCATAGGATTACTTCTGATAGCATTGATAGACAAGGTAAGAAAAACAGGCAAGGTATGGCTGTGGATCCCGGTTGCGATTGTTGTGACTCTTGTGGGATATGTGATAGGAACGATCACCATGGTTGATTTCTATGGAGCGGGAGTTGTCATGGTTATAATGTTCTATCTGTTCCGGGGCAAGGAACCATGGAAATTGATAGCACAGCTCGTGTGTATGTATTATATCAATGCACAGCTGCTTAGTGGATATTGTTATACGTTTAGTATAGCGGGACATAGCTTTGAGTTCCCGCAGCAGGCGTTTGCGCTCATCGCATTGCCGGTGATATGGCTATACAATGGAAAACTGGGATATCATAAGAAGTGGTTTAAATACTTCTGTTATGCTTTTTATCCGGGGCACTTGCTTGTATTGTACATAATCTGGCAGATGGTGATGTAGACATGGTATGAGCAGAGAATTGGTGGTTTTTGCAGATATTTGAGAAAGGAAGAAATAGTATGAATGCGGCTCATAAGATAGTGGTTTTGGTTGGCAGTATATTCCTTGCTGTCGGTGTTTTCGTGGGAATTATATTTGCGATTGTAGCGGAACCGGGAAAATTCCCCCTGGCCATGCTGAGCCTTCCGGGAAGTTTCTTACTGATCGGTGGGGGAATGGATATAGTGGTGGCGATATTGGTCCACAACAAGAAGATGATAGTAAAAAAAGGAGTGAAGTATCCTGCAAAGATATATGGATACACAGAGAATACTTCTGTTAAGGTGAATAATACATATATGATGGACACGATCGTGCATTACTTTGACAGCTACCATGTTGAGCGGGAGGCTATAATACCAACGGGATTTACAAGGGGGGCCGGCATGTACCCAATAGGTCTGACGATAGATATATTTGAGTACAATGGCAAATACGGCTATGATCCGGATTCAGTAAGGGATGAGAGGCTTCCAGGTGAGGAAGAGCTCATGGACAACAAGCCGGTGGCACCGGATAAGCTGAGACTTGTGGCGGTCAGATGCCCAAACTGTGGCTCGAGTTTCCGTGCAGCGACTGGATATTCCAGCAAATGTCCTTATTGTGGAAGCTATATGAATGTGAACATGTAAATTGTTATATTGTCTAATTGGAAAAGAGCGGGTGTGAGCTGGATACCCGCTCTTTTCGTTACAGAAGCTGCCACCAACGCCATTCTAAAAATGTAGAATAAGTCAAAATTGCTCAACTCAATATGCAATTTTACCCGCATTAAGCAAAAAATACACCTGACATATAACTATTAACTAACCGCTATTAGTAAAAATATCTATAAAAATTTTGATAAATCGCAAAATTTTGCTAATTAATCCAAAAATATTCTATTCTTTCAAAACTCCTGTCAAATTATAATGAATACAGTCAATGAGGCAAGACGAAAAAATAAAACACACAAAGCCAAAACACAGGAGGGAATGTAATATGAGAAAAAGAAGAATTTTAGCTGTAGCAGCAGCTGCAACACTTGCTTTATCAATGGTAGGATGTGGATCAGGCGGAAGCTCAAGTGGCGGAAGCTCAAGCAGTGGAGTAGCCAACAAGGACAAGCCACTTTGCTGGTTCAACCGTCAGCCATCTAATAGCTCAACAGGAGAGCTTGACAAAGATGCCCTTAACTACAACAAGGACACATATTATGTAGGATTTGATGCTAATCAGGGTGCTGAGCTCCAGGGTCAGATGGTTCTTGATTACATCAAGGCAAACGCAGCAACGATCGATCGTAACGGCGATGGAGTCATAGGATATGTACTTGCAATCGGTGATATCGGACACAATGATTCAATCGCACGTACAAGAGGTGTTCGTTCAGCACTTGGCACAGGCGTTGATGCAAGCGGAGCAGTTGATTCAACACCAGCCGGAACAAACGTAGATGGTAAGGCAACAGTAGTACAGGATGCTAAGCTTGATGTTGATGGCAAGACATATACGATCAGAGAGCTTGCATCACAGGAGATGAAGAACTCAGCAGGAGCTACATGGGATGCAGCTACAGCTGGTAATGCAATAGGAACATGGACAGCTTCATTTGGTGATCAGATCGATGTAGTTGTTTCAAATAACGATGGTATGGGAATGTCAATGTTCAATGCTTGGGCAAAGGACGCAAAGGTTCCTACATTTGGATACGACGCTAACAGCGATGCAGTTGCAGCAATCGCAGAGGGCTACGGCGGAACAATTTCACAGCATGCAGATGTTCAGGCTTACCTGACACTGAGAGTTCTCCGTAACGCACTTGATGGTGTAGATGTTGATACTGGTATCGGTACAGCTGATGAGGCTGGAAATCAGCTTGAGGAAGGTGTTGATTACAGATACAGCGCAGACGAGAGATCATACTACGCGCTGAATGTGGCAGTAACAGCAGATAACTATCAGGATTTCACAGATTCAACAAAGGTTTATGACAAGGTTTCAAAGCAGCTTGACTCAAGCAAGAGCCCAAGCAAGAAGGTATGGCTTGATATCTACAACGCTTCAGATAACTTCCTGAGCTCAACATACCAGCCACTTCTTCAGAACTATGATGACCTTCTTAACCTGAATGTAGATTACATCGGTGGTGATGGTCAGACAGAGTCTAACATCACAAACCGTCTTGGTAACCCAGGCGAGTACGATGCATTTGCAATCAACATGGTTAAGACAGACAATGCAGCATCATACACATCAATTCTCTCTAAGTAATATAAGTTACCTGGATGATTGATCAATAGGAAATGATTTAACTCAGAGGGGTGTCAGACTAAACATTTGATACCCTTCTTTTACTAAGAGTATGTATCAAGTTTTCTATGAAAACTTGATATGTAGCATCAGCCCTCGCCGAAGGCGACTTTTAATGGGCTGGTGTTCAATGAAAGGAAGTAGAGATATGGCAGAAGATAAGAATAAATACATCTTATCGATTCAAGGCATGAGCAAATCATTCGGCAGAAACAAGGTCCTTAACCATATTAATTTGAATGTTAAACCTGGTTCGATCATGGGACTTATGGGTGAGAATGGTGCCGGTAAATCGACAATGATGAAGTGTCTCTTCGGAACCTATCAGAAGGACGAAGGAACAATAATATTAGATGGAAAAGAAGTAAATTTCTCTGGCCCTAAGGATGCACTCGAGAATGGAGTTGCGATGGTTCATCAGGAATTAAATCAGTGCCTTGAGAGAAGCGTTGTTGACAACCTGTTCCTTGGACGTTATCCAAAGAACTCTCTTGGAGTCATCGACGAGGGCCGTATGAAGAAGGAAGCTTCAGACTTGTTCAGAAAGCTGGGTATAACGGTCAATCTTACACAGCCGATGAAGAGGATGTCAGTTTCCAAGAGACAGATGTGTGAGATCGCAAAGGCTATTTCGTACAATTCCAAGGTAATCGTACTTGATGAGCCTACATCATCGCTGACAGCACCAGAGGTTGCAAAGCTTTTCAAGATGATGAGACAGCTCAAGGAGCAGGGAATTTCCCTGATCTACATCTCACATAAGATGGATGAGATATTCGAGATCTGTGATCAGATATCAGTTCTCCGAGACGGTAGTCTGGTCATGACAAAGGACAGCAAGGACACCAACATGAACGAGCTTATATCAGCCATGGTTGGTCGTTCACTTGATAACAGATTCCCACCGGTCGACAATACGCCGGGTGAGACGATCCTCTCAGTACAGGGACTCTCCACAAAGTATGCACCGAAGCTCCAGAACATCACATTTGATGTGAAGAAGGGCGAGATATTCGGCCTCTATGGTCTGGTTGGCGCAGGCCGTACAGAGCTCCTGGAAACTATATTTGGTATTCGTACAAGAGCAGCAGGAAATGTAATGTATGGTGGCAAGATCATGAACTTCACTGGTCCAAAGGATGCTATGGATCACGGATTTGCCCTCATCACTGAGGAGAGAAAGGCAAATGGTCTCTTCCTCAAGGCAGATATCACCTTCAATACCACCATTGCAAATATGAACCACTACAAGAGCGGCGTGGCACTGTCACATGACAGCATGGTTCGTGCCACAGCTGAGGAGATCAAGGTCATGCACACCAAGTGTATGGGACCTGACGATATGATCGCCAACCTGTCCGGTGGTAACCAGCAGAAGGTTATCTTTGGAAAATGGCTTGAGCGTTCACCAAATGTATTCATGATGGATGATCCTACAAGAGGTATCGATGTAGGAGCTAAGTATGAAATATATGAACTTATAATCAACATGGCAAAGCAGGGCAAGACTATCATAGTTGTCTCCTCTGAGATGCCGGAAATCCTGGGTATCACAAACCGTATAGGTGTTATGTCAAATGGACACCTTGCCGGAATTGTAAATACCAAGGAGACTAATCAGGAAGAATTGTTAAGACTTAGTGCTAAATATTTGTAATAGAGAGGAGCATGGATATGGCAGATAAAAATATGATCCTTTCGGCTGATGCAGAGGAAAAACTCCTTAAGCCGATTGATGAATATGTTGGAAAGATACAGGCTCAGATCGATGAACTTCGAGTTGATGGATCTGACAAGGTTCGTAGTTTGAAGAACCATATAGCTATCGCAAAGGAAGATAAGAATTTATCAAAGGAAGAAAAGGATAGCATAATCGCAAAGGATAAGGCAGCCCTGGAGAAGGCAAAGGCAGTTGAGGCAGCCAACAAGGATAAGGTTGCAAAGCTTATCGCTGACGCAGAGGGATACCTTAAGGAGCATTATGACAGCGAGTACTACAGCAAGGTAGTGGCAAGCTGCGAGACTGAGAAGGCAGCAGAAAATGAGTCATATGAGAGAGTAAAGGCAACACTCAAGACAGAGCATGAGCAGACACTTGCAAAGCTCTCTGATCCGGAAGAGATCAAGGACGAGAAATATGTATACAAGAACAAGCTCTTTGATGCACAGATGACACATGAGTCAAGACTTCAGGAGATTAAGGACAGAAAGCATGATGCATTTTCACACAAGTATCATCTGATAGATCTCCTTAGAATGTCCAAGTACACATTCATGCAGAGCAGAGCACAGAAATTTGAGAATTACAAGTACACATTCAACACAACACAGTTCCTTTACAAGAACGGTCTGTATATAGTAATCGTGTTGATATTCATTGCACTTTGTATCATCACTCCAATTGTGAAGAACACACAGCTCCTCACAGTTACCAATATACTGAACATACTTCAGCAGGCATCACCTAGAATGTTCCTGGCACTCGGAGTTGCGGGACTTATCCTCCTGACTGGTACCGATCTTTCGATTGGACGTATGGTTGGTATGGGTATGGTTACAGCTACCATTATCATGCACAATGGTGCAAATACAGGTGGTGTGTTCGGACACATATTTGATTTCTCAAGTATGCCGGTTGTAGGAAAAGCATTATTTGCACTTGTTGCATGTATTATCCTCACAACAGTATTTTCAAGTATTGCAGGTTTCTTCATGGCGAAGTACAAGATGCATCCGTTCATTTCAACAATGGCGAACATGCTGATCATCTTCGGACTTGTAACATATGCGACAAAGGGTGTTTCATTTGGTGCTATTGATTCAGCAATACCAAATATGTTCATCCCAACAATAGGAAGTTTCCCAACTATTATCATTTGGGCAGTAGTTGCAATCGTAGTAGTATGGTTCATCTGGAACAAGACTACATTTGGTAAGAATCTGTACGCTGTAGGTGGAAACCCGGAGGCAGCAGCAGTTTCAGGTATATCAGTTTTCAAGGTAACACTTGGCGCATTCATCCTTGCCGGTATCCTTTACGGATTCGGATCATGGCTTGAGTGTAACAGAATGGTTGGTTCAGGTAGTGCAGCTTATGGACAGGGCTGGGATATGGACGCCATAGCAGCCTGCGTTGTTGGTGGTGTTTCATTCACAGGTGGTATCGGTAAGATCTCCGGTGTTGTAACTGGTGTTCTTATCTTCACATCACTTACCTACTCACTTACCATTCTTGGTATTGATACAAACCTTCAGTTCATATTCGAAGGTATCATCATCCTTGCCGCTGTAACTCTTGACTGTCTCAAGTATGTACAGAAGAAGTAAGGAACAACAAATTTAACTCTCACAAAACCTTTATATAAAAAGCCGCTCGGATCGTCTACAGGATGGATTGAGCGGCTTTTGTGGATTGACGGACGCCTTCTGTGCGGCTATGCCACTTTTTTATGCATGCCACCTAATCACGCAGCCGCTTCCATCGCTCCAATGATTTTATCTGCATGCGGCGCCGCACGCGATAAGGGCGTTTGCGCGCTCTGCCTTAGCAAAAATCATTGAAGCTCAGTCGCGTCTAGCTATCGATTAGGTGGCATGCATAAAAGTGGCAGGCGCATGCAAGGAAGGCTGGCCTGTGGAGATATTTATATATTGTGAATTTTTGGATGAGTGTTCCCCTTTCCTCACTTCAGCTTGCTTTTATCTGCACTCTGCTTTGACCGCGATAAGGGCAATGAGGTCTCCGCAGTGGCAAAAAGCGCTGAAGCTCAGTCGTGTTCACTATTGATGTCGCAGTATATAAATGTAGCCATGCATGCAGCCGGAAACAAGCTGGATCCTCAGCTGGAAACAGGCAAGGTTTCGAGTCACGGGCAGGTGAGAAATTTCCCTAACGGTATAGATGAAGAAATAATGAAAAAATAATAAAAGTACAGATATTCTTTGCGGTATTTGATATAATTACACTGCTGGAAAAGACCGGTGAACCGGGTGGTATTTGATGATAGAAAGGATTCTTACTATGGATAAATACAAGGTTATCCTTGTCGATGACGAGGAAGAGGTTATAGATGTTATAGAGAGAAAGATCCACTGGGATATGCTCGGATTTGATGTTGTGGGCAGTGCCAACAACGGTGTTAAGGCTCTTGAACTGGTGGAGAAGCTGCAGCCGGATGTGGTCATAACGGACATCAAGATGCCATACATGGACGGCCTCGAACTGTCCAGGAGACTTAACAATGATTATCAGAATATACACATCATCATATTTACAGGATTTGATGAGTTTGAGTATGCCAAGGAGGCAGTGCACCTTGAGATAGAGGAGTACATGCTCAAGCCTATAAATGCCTTAGAACTTTCAGACTGCCTGAAGAGGGTCAAGAACTCTCTGGACAAGGAGAGGGAGGAAAAGCTGAATGTGGAAAAGCTTGCAAATTATTTCAATGCATCTCTGCCTGTTCTTCAGACAAATCTGTTTGTATCCCTGATAGAGGGCAGAGTGAGCGAGTCGGATTATGAGAAATTCCTTGCAGCATACCAGATCGATATGAAGGGACCGCTTTATTGCTGCGCGGTTTTTCATACATCGGAGCATCACGTTCCAGATGGAATGAACCCACTTCTGTTGTCAATGTCGGTGGAACAGCAGATCAAGGACAGAATTGCTGATACATGGACATGCCAGGTGTTTACATACTTGGGCAACACAGTGCTAATCATCGAGATAGCCTCGGAGGATGCCATGTCAGAGCTGACGGATGCCTGTGACAGATTCTGCAGATGGGCTTACCGAGTCATGGGCGCCGTGGTGACTGCCGGTATTGGCAGAGTGTGCGACAGCCTCCTGAATATCAACAATTCGTATGAGGGTGCCAGGGAAGCTGTATCATACAGGGTTTTATACGGAACCCAGAGGGCTATAAATATTGCTGAGATCGCACCGAAGGAGCAGAAGGCAGCAGTACAGTATGAAGATGCAAATATGCATGAGCTTATCAAGTCAATATATCTTGGCAAAAGAGATGCCATTGAGGGCGCAGTACATGATGAGATAGAGAAGCTGCACAGATCTGCACAGACCATGAACAGGTACAAGCTGACACTCATGGAGATGGTAGGAACATTCTACAGATTCTGCGCAAATAATTTTATAGATTTTGACAATTTTTCAGGTGGAATCAGTAACCCATATGAGAAGGTTCCGGAGATGGATGAAGTCACACTCACAGCATGGCTCATAGACACATCTATGGCGATCAGCGAGGAATTGAAAAATGCCAGAAATAACACATCCAGAAGAATGGTTACGGATGCCCAGAATATGATAGTTGGCAGGTATATGGAGCCCGATCTGTCACTGGATACGGTGTGCTCAGAGCTTGGTGTGTCCAATTCGTATTTTTCATCGGTGTTCAAGAAGGAGACAGGCAAGTCATTTATTTCGTATCTGACGGATTACAGGATGGATCACGCAGCCAATCTCATACTTGAGACAAATGAGAAGAGTTATAAGATAGCAGAGCAGGTTGGATATCAGGATGCAAATTACTTCAGCTACGTGTTCAAGAAGAGATTTGGAATGTCGCCATCAAAGTACAGAACTGAACATACGGGGAATAAGTAGAGCAGAGAAAAAATAATGGGAGTAGAATTGTTTTGAAGATCAGAGAGAAAAAGAAGGGTGCTCAGGGCAAAAAGCAGAAAAATAAATATTCTCTGCGCACGAGGCTGCGAGGCTGGTTTCATCATGGCAGATTTATAGGATTTGACATACAGTCAATAATCATGGCGGTGCTCACAGGACTGACGATAACTACAACTGTTGTTATGGGGTTTCTTATTTACAATAGATTCAAGCTTGCGATAAAGCAGACTGCCGTCTCGAATGCAGAAAGCATGATAGAGAGTACTGTGGATAAAGTGGATACAGACCTGGCAGGCATCAGACAGATATCTAATGGAGTGAATTATAACATTATCCAGGAATATGACATCTCCAGTCAGGAGTTCAGCAGACAGTTCAGCCTTTTATATGAGGTGAATGTTGACAAAGTGCAGAGTATGGCTTTGTACGACAATTCCGGGAAGCTTGTTGCTGCGGAGCCGGTTGCAGTGCAGAAGGATAAGGTTAATGTGGAGGAACAGGAATGGTACAAGAATGCATCTGAAGATATAGAGAATATGCACTTTTCTACACCTCATATACAAGATCTGTTTCAAGATGGCGCCAACAGGTATTATTGGGTCATATCCCTCAGCCGTTCTGTTGATATCAATGATGGAGATAAGCCGGTAAATGGCGTGCTTCTGATAGATATGAAGTATTCCGTGATCGAGGAGGCTCTTTCAAGGATCAATGATTCTTCAAGTGAGACTTATTATTATCTGTGCAACCGTGACGGAGATATCATATACCATCCGCGAAGAGCAGAGATAGACAGAGGCTTTTTCACAGAGGAAAGTACAGAGGCAGCGGTATACGATGACGGTACATATGAGATCAAGATGACGGGTGGCAAAGAAAATGTTGTTGTCAGCAGTATAGCCTACACTGGATGGAAGATCATAGGAGTTGTCCCGGAAAGTGTTCAGACTGCCAGCATCAATCAGTACAGATATTACATCATAACTACGGTTGTGATATTGCTTATGATGCTCTTGTGGGTGAACAGGATCATAACAAAGAAAATCTCAAAGCCTATACTTAAGCTGAATGAATCAGTAAAGTCATATGAGACAGGTGGAACCACGGATATATATATTGGAGGATCCTCCGAGATAAGACATCTGGGATATTCGGTCAAGAAATCCTATGAGCAGATAGAGGTTCTGATGCAGGAGATAATCAGACAGCAGAATGAGCGGAGAAAGAGTGAAATGGATGCTCTCCAGAGCCAGATCAATCCGCATTTCCTGTATAATACACTGGAGTCCATAACATGGATGGTGGAGGCGAACAGAAATACAGATGCAGTATTTATGATATCTGAGCTTGCAAAGCTGCTGAGGATAAGTCTGTCAAAGGGCAGAACTGTCATAAGGATAGCGGACGAGATCCAGCACAGCACGAGTTACATGAACATACAGAAGGTAAGATATAAAGAAAGATTTGCTACAGAATTTATCATAGACGAAGAGATAAATGACTATTGTACAGTTAAGCTTATCGTGCAGCCAATCCTGGAAAATGCAATATACTACGGTGTGGGCAACATGGATGAGGACGATGGCGGCAAGATAACTGTCCGCGGTGAGAAGAAGGGCGACGACATATACATTTCAGTTGAGGATAATGGCATGGGTATGTCGGAGGAGGTTGCCCGGAACATCCTTGTGGACAACAATAAGGTGCCAAAGCATGGCTCCGGAGTGGGTGTTATCAATGTTCACTCCAGGATAAAGCTGATGTTTGGCAGTGAATATGGATTAAAGGTGTACAGTGAGCCGGACGAGGGAACAAAGGTTGTCATTCACATTCCAGCCATTCCTTATACGGAGGAGAACAGAGAGAGACTTGAGAGGCAGGATTTTGGAAGGGGGATGGTGACAGATGAAGAAGAGTAATATAACCTTTCTGATCGCGGAGCTGTTTCTGGTGGTTATAGCCGGATTCTTTATACATCAGATATTCCGGGAAAATGTACCTCAGAAAAGAGTAGCGGTCATACTTTCAAATTCCGGTGATAAGAGGTGGGATGGACTTATAAATGGACTAAAACAATCAGCAAATGTCAATGATGTCCATCTTATCATATGCAACACCGATGATATCGAGTCAGCCCAGGATGAGAAGGAGCTCATAGATGAACAGCTTCAAAATGATGTAGATGCATTCATAATTTGTCCTGCACCGGGCGAGGATACATCTGATATGCTGGGACAGCTTGGCGATGTACCATTTGTACTTATAACCCAGGATGCATACAGTGAAGACGGAGCTTCGGGATTTGTCACAATAAAACCTGACAACTACAAGATAGGATATACCCTTGGAGAACAGATCAGGGCAAATGATGCGGACGGACTCCGTGGCAAAAGCATAGGCATTATAACCGGATATTCCCAGACAGAGGGAAGTGTGAGCGGAAAAGCAGGACTTATGGATGCGATAGAAGGAACCGGATGCGAGGTGAGCTGGGTGTACAGCCGATGTGGCAATCAGGACATATGTGGCATTGTGGATATTCTGGGAAAGGTGGACTACATGGTTGTGATGGACACATATGCGATCGATGAGATAGGAGAGAATGCGGATAACGGTATGTACAATGGCGCCCAGATATATGGAATGGGGACCAGCGTAAAATCTGTGGCGCTGCTTGATGCGGGCAAGATAAAGTGCCTTGTTATTCCGGATGGCTACGGTGTTGGCTATGCCAGTGTGACAGAGGTAGTAAAAGGTCTGAACAGCAGGTTGTATACGATGAAGAGTCGGGAGGAGGGCATAAAGATAATATACAGTGACGATTTGTTCTCCGAAGATGTAGAGAGGTTTTTATATTCATATGAGTAGACAGAAACTAAGAAAAATATATGTGCTTTTGCTGGCGGCTGCGATGATAGTCTCGTTTATGGGCTGCGGCAACAGCAATAAAAAATCAAACAAAACCATGAGAGTCGGGGTGGTCACTTATACAGCAGATGATCCATTCATAAATGCCATGGTCGAAAAGGTGAAATCCAATCTTAAGACTATGGAGACCACAAATATGAATGTGATAGTATCGGTGAGAAGCGGTGATAATGATCAGCGTGAGCAGGACGAGATAGTTGATGAGATGATAGATGCAGGCTGCGATGTGCTGTGTGTGAATCTTGTAGACAGAACCGCACCGGCAAATATCATCAAGTCTGCAAGGCAGAGTGATATACCAGTGATCTTTTTCAACAGAGAGCCGGTGCGTGATGACCTGATGCAGTGGGAAAAGCTCTACTATGTTGGCTGTGACGCAAAAGAATCTGGTGATATGCAGGGTGAGATTGCGGCAAGTTATATAAAGAAGCACAGCAAAGTGGATCGCAACGGTGATGGCAAGATACAGTATGTTCTTCTGGAAGGCGAGGCCGGACATCAGGATGCCATAAGCAGAACTGACTGCTCGGTGAAGACCATCATGGAAGGTGGAGTGGAGCTTGAGAAGCTCAGTTATCAGTTTGCCGACTGGAACAGAGGTCAGGCGGAGAACAGAATGACACAGCTTATAAGTCAATATGGCAGTCAGATAGAGCTTGTCATATCCAACAATGATGAGATGGCACTGGGCGCAGTTGAGGCGTACAATAACTCAAATATAAGCCGCGACAGATGGCCTGTGATCTTTGGAATAGACGGACTTGACGATGCTCTTCAGGCGATAAAGCAGGGAAACATGCAAGGAACAGTTTATAATGACAAAGAGGCCCAGGCAGGAGAGATAGCGCGGTTGGCAGTTGATCTCTTCAAGGGAAACAGCCTTGATGGTCATAATCTTGACGAGGGCAAATATTACGTGTCGCCTTACTGGAAGGTCGATGTTGACAGCGTGGATGATTTCCTGCTCAGATAAGTACAGGAGCGTTAAAATAAGAGCCTGAAATAATGAACTAAAATAGCTGACTAAAGTTACAAACTGATACATGAGTAAACAATCGTGAATTAAAAGCATATATAATTGGAGAAGATCTGTCTGGAAAAATTATCAAGAATTGATGTAGAGATACAGATCCAATTATATATTCGGGAAGGATACATATGGAAAATAGCTGGATAGAAGAATTTTACAAAGAAACGGATGCAGATAAGAGACTTGAATTGCTGGAAAATAACAGCACGGATATGGACGGTGACAGCGCCGGTTCGTCTACTGTTTTCCGTCAGAGATTGTGGACAGCGAGATATGGCAAGAGAAAGCCGAAGAATGATGCATTTGTGGGCTGCCTTATGGAGCTCAAATACATATCGGAGGGCGGCTCTGTTGACATCGGAGGTCAGAAAAAGAAACAGGCTGTGGAGATCATAAGCAAGCTCTGTCTGTTCGACGCAGACAAAAGAAGTGCCGAGGAACAGGAGATACTGCTATATGAACTCAAGAATGCGTTCCTCAAGTTCATCGAGGTGAGCAGAGGCGGCAGAGGTTTCACATCCATAGCATTTGGTATGGGGCAGCTCTCGGATGAGGGCGTGGCGAAGAAGATCGCAGATCAGATAAGCTCCATAGCATTTGACGCGCCGCACATGCTGCACATGGACAAGGAATTTGCCATACTTCAGAGTGCCGCACTGGCGGCATTCAGGCAGGAGTATCCGAACAGGGAGCATTTCTTGAGAAAATGATGATAAGCGTGATTATGAACTGTATTTGCGGATAGGCTTGAGCCCTGACAACTGATACATTCATAGCGTAACGATATGGACAGGACATTTATTGAGCCCTGTCCTTCTTATATGTTGTATCACTTTTTTATCAGTGCTACAATAAAGAAAATTCGAATTTAACACACATCTAAAAAACGAGAATTCACAAAAACGTAGCCATAAAATGGTGATGAAAGGACGTATAATTTATGAGTAAAAAAGTATTTGTTTTGGTACACGATTATTGGCATCACGATGATTCCATCAAGCCTATGATGGACTATCTTTTTAACGCAGATTATGAAGTAACATTCACGAAGAACCCAAATGATTATTTCAACGGGCAGTTTGATTTGTTTTTGTCTTTCAAAGACCCTATTGAAAATGATCAGATTCCTACTCCAATCTGGTGTGATGAAAAATGGACGGAGAAATTTCTGAATGATGTTCAGAATGGTATGGGAACGATTATGCTTCACGCATCACTTACTGATTACACAGAAAATCACCCAATCCTCACAAATGTTGTAAGAAGTAACTTTATCACTCATCCCGAAAAATGTCCGCTTACTGTAAAACCGATAGCAGAGCATCCGATTATTGAAGGCATTGGCAAATTCACATTCCCTGATTTTGACGAACATTATGTTATGAAAATGATTCCGAATGCTGATACAACGATTCTTGCAGAAACCGTTTCAAAGAACGGCGTTCAGCCTGCTGTATGGATTCACACCTATGGCAAGGGAAAAATCTGCTGTATCGTTCCTGCACACAATACCCAAAATCTGACCTGTGAACCATTTGTCAAACTTGTAAAGAATGCTATTGATTGGGTTGAATAGTGATTGAGCTTCGAAACGTTAACTTCAGTTGGTCGACGTCTTAACCGGTGCGGAAGATAATATCATGTAATACGATATAAGTTACACCCTACAAGTCATAAAAACTTGCAGGGTGTTTTCTTGTGCTCGTATATATGTAAGATCGCAAGACAGGGAACTGCCCTGTTCCTGAAGCTGTCGGAGATGTTCTCTGACGCTCTGTTTTTCAGGCGGTTTCTTGGTTGGCTTCTCTTTCTGTTTGAGCTTCAGATTGTATTCCCACACTTCACGCTCATATCGTTCCACAACACTCTCTATTTCACGGTAGGTTGCCCCATAAATGCCTGAACATCGGGATAACTGTCCTCTTTTAGAATATCGGGGAGCTTATTTTATATTGTTTTTTGAGACATAATTATGCTATAATCATGTCAGAGAAAGGAGTGAAACATTATGCCACTTATTATGCCTATTAAGGATTTACGCAATACAACTGAGATTTCTAATATCGCACACAAGGAACAGGAGCCTATTTTTATTACTAAAAACGGATATAGCGACTTGGTTGTAATGAGTAGTGAATTATATGATAAATTTGCAAGAATGAACCGCATCGACCAAGCCATATTTGAATCAGAACAGGAAATTGCCAACGGAGCAGAAGCAGTTGACGCTGAGATGGTTTTTGCAGAACTGGAGAAAAAACATTTTGGATAAATACAAGGTAAAAATCAACCCTAAGGCAATTCGTGAATTAGACCAAATTTACGAATATATTGCAAATGAGAAATTGGCTCCTGAAAATGTCAAAGGGCAGATTGAGCGAATTAAAAAATCTATTTTAAGCTTGGATACTTTTCCACAGTCCCATCAAGAACGAAGCGAGGGCAGATATGCCGGCAAAGGCTATCTGCAGTTATTGATTGATAACTATATCGCCATATTCCGCATTGACGAACCACGCAAAACCGTTTACGTGGTAACAGTTCAATATCAAGGACGAAATTTATAAGATGTAGGGGCTGTCGCACTAAGCAACTAGTGCGACAGCCCCTTAGTTATTTTAGGGGAGGTAGTTATAAGTGAAAGTATGAAATATGGATCTGAAGACAGAACATGTATCATCAGAATCCTTAGCGTTCATAAATATCACTTCATCCCTCGTCTTTATCATGATTACGGGATAGCTGTCTGCGTATACATACATTTCACATTTGCCGTAGGTGCTGCTCTTGAAATGGCCGATCAGGTATTCATCGGTGGCACCTCCGTTGACACGGACAAAATTGTCGTCTGGCAGTTCGTCCAGAAGCTGAACATCCTCAATGTCATCAAAGTAAACCTCTGACGAGTATATGGCGGCGGAGATGATGAGTCTGTCAGAGTCAAGCTGAGTGTCGATATGCACGTTTATGAATGGCACAAGCACACCTATCATCCAGACGATGCAGGCGGTGATAAGGATACATGTAAGTCCTGTAAAAATCTTTGCGCCCCTGGTGGCATAGTTAAATGTATAATTTCCACTTTGCAATCTGTTCTGAACCAGCACATGCGGGTCGGAAGGATTGTAGTAATATCCGGTTTTCCAGTATTCGTCGTCATCCACGTAGAGAGGCTGGGTGTCGGCTGCCAAGAGTTCACGTTTTCTGCTTTGAGACATGAGGAGAGGCGTAAACAATCCGATGGCTGCGAGAGTCTGGATAAATATATAGACATAGAGTGCGGAGCTGCACAGCGAGACATCTACAAGCGCACCCTTGAAATTCAGAATATCAGAAAGCGAAATTTGCCGGGACTTATTGGCTGATGATATGCAATGAATCAGGGTGTCAATAGCGATATATACCCATGCGACAGCATTTGTTGCCGAAAGAATCAGCATTGCAAGTCCCTTGTATATCTTCATGGTTCTGTTGACGGTCTGGTTGAGCTGGGTATCCGAGCTGTACACAGTTCGTTCGTGCCGGTTTACATATATGTGGAATATCATGGATGTAAGTGACATCAGGACGGAGCAGAGTCCTATTATTATCATTGTGGTTGATATGACCGCACTTTTTCCTATCGCAAATGGCAGCAGGCAAATGAGTTCTACAAGGATTATTATTCCATGATAATTGAAACTGATCTCACTATTGCCGATCAGAGCTGACACATTTGTATCAATGTAGCGTTTTCTTTTCTGAGCAGGGATTATCCAGTCATTTTTCATCTTAAGGGCATACATTTTCCTGTGCGCGGAGTTGTTTGCATATGTTATAAGGAAACAGAATGCGATCATCCAGATAGTGTATGCCAGTACGAATATAATGATCTCCCAGAACACGACAAAGCACAGGGCTGTTCCAAGGATGAGATTTATCCAGATAATCCGGTTCATCTTACGTCTGGCATCAGCAACAATATTCAGGACGGTTTCGTCTTCACTGTGTTCCTTTGGAATGTGGACACCCAGGAGCATTCCTTCGGTATACGAATAATTACTTGTATATACGAACTTCATTATGAGCAGTATGAAGAAGTTCATAAACAGGAATATGATAAATAATGCTATGCTCATAAGCGGCTCCTTTCTGTTATTTTAGTGGATATTTGTTGTATAAAGATTCTTTCTCCCAGTGATGATAATGCTTATTCATAATTGGTATTATTTTCATGCAAATTGGTCACACCATATCGCCTAATGGTTCATTGTATTATATATGGATTGGAGAAGACTTCATTTTGGAATATACTTCATCGCACAACTTGAGAAAATCTTCACGGTTCATCCCGGTTATGCTTGCCTCGGCGGACAGAAGTTCCAACTCTGACTCCAGCTTGTCACGGAACTCGGCGTCCATATTGATATTTTCTGATACAAATGCTCCAAGCCTTCTGTCAGTTCTGATATATCCCTCGTTTTTGAGTATCTGGTATGTCTTATTCACAGTCATTGTGTTCACGCCGGCATCCGCCGCAAGCTGTCTTACAGTGGGAAGCTTTTCACCTGGCTGTATCTCGCCTTTGCCGATTCCCTTTACTATCTGATTGCGCAGCTGTACGTATATGGGTGTGTCACTACTCATGTCAAGCTCTATGATCATGTGGTGTCCCTCCTTTTTGTATTATCTGTATTATAATATATAATACAGACTCCGCAATAAGTCAACTATTAGAAAACGCCGTATAAATAAAAATCATCCGTGAGCAAGTTGATTACCCACAGATGATCATTATCTGTTAAAATCCTATTTTGGTGCAGCTAATTTCTGTAGTTCTAAAAGTCTTTCATTTGATATAACATCTTCAGAAACGGATTTTCTAATTGGTTCGAATCCTACACCATTAGAAAAAAGGTTAAGTATTATTCTCTCATCTTCCAGCCTTTTGAGTTTTTGAGATGGGGTTTCTTCCACTGTACCACCCATGATACTCACCATCCTTTCCTCATATTCATTGCCATTCGCAATATGTTTAATGATCCTGTTTATATAATTCATTATATCTAAAAGTTCTTCCGGTGACAATTCGTTCTTCTGGTATGAAAATACGAGTTCAATACTTTTGAATAGTTTATAGTTATTTAATTGTATTTCTAAAATCAGCATGTTATATTTCGTTTATCATGTTATGTGTAATTCCGAAATTGATCTTTGCAGTACTTCACTGCGATTATCACAAAATAATTCAAATTAATATGGAGACGGTAGAGGTGTGTTGCCGCTCAGGTTTTGCTATAGTATAATTATAAAAAATATGGCTATAAATTCATGCAAATATCCTCTATTGGTTTCTTTGCTTTTCATAGAAACAAGAGGAGGAAGGTTTGTATGGGAGAAAAGGATATAACAGAAAAGATACTGGCAGATTATAATGATGTATTTGCAGATATAGTAAATGTATTGTTGTTCGGTGGAAAAACAATTGTTGACGAGGTGTTAAAGCTCATGAGCGTATTGACGCAGGACGAAAGATTTGAACAGGCGCAGGCTAACGGAAACAAAGGAGGTTTAAAAAATATGTGTGAAGTACTTGATAGGGCGGAAGCCAGAGGAATATCTATAGGCGAGGCGCGAGGAGAATTAAAGGGTGCAGTGAGAGCATATTTGGATGTGAAGGTTCCTATAGAAGAGATAGCGAAGAAACTGAACATATCAGTGGAGGAAGTCCAGAAGATAGCCGACACATTATAGGAGATGAACATATATGCAGTTACACACACTTATATCTTCGGAAAATGGTCCGATCATTCTCTGGGTCATGTACCCACACAGGGGAGATGAACTGGAGCACACAGCGGATTCTATCAGAGAACAGGTGGGAGTAGAACAGTTTACACTTGTTGCGATACAGGTGGATGACTGGAACAGGGATCTCTCACCGTGGAGATCGGATGAGGTCGATGGATCATTTGCCGGAGAGGCGGGACGGACACTGGATTATATAGAACAGCAGGTCGTACCGCAGTTGGATATTCAAAGTCAGGCGAACAGGCCTCTTTATATCATGGGATATTCGCTTGCCGGGCTTTTTGCACTTTGGGCAATGTATCAGACTGATATATTTGCTGGGTGTGCCACATGTTCAGGTTCAATGTGGTATCCGGGATTTGTGGAATATGTAAACAGCCAGCCGACACTAGCGAATAAACAAATATATATCAGCCTCGGCGGTAAGGAATCGAGAACGTCAGACAGACTTATGGCAACTGTGGCGGATCGGACAAAGGAGATTTGCGAACTTCTCAAAAAAGACAATGATGTTATATATGAGATAAATCCAGGTGGACATTTTGCCGATTCCGGGAAGAGGCTGGCGAAGGCTGTGAAGTGGATAGAGAAAGTAGCCTCTGCATAGGTTTTGCAGGATGCCCTGTTAAAGCAGGCAAAAGTATAACAAAAAGCACAGGAGAACACATATATACAATCGTTCACTGGCAGAACGATACGAGGCATAACATATACCGGATAGATATATATTTTTATCGGAATAGATGATAATATATGGGGCAGACATATGGAGTAGATAGATTAATGGCTGACACGATCCGGTAAGTATATGCAGCGAAAAATCAGATCGTGGTAAGCCGGAAAGAAGGGCAACATGGGTAAACAGACAAAGAAAAAGAAAAGCACAGGAGCGGCAAAGGAGATATTTGCAAAGCCCCCAGGAAGGCTCGGCAAATGGAATGTGATAGCATTTGTCGTGCTGGTCATAGGAGAGCTTATATACTATTATGCGGCAACACCGGCGATCAACATACAGAGTACAAGTTTCTGGGTGTGGATGGTCATTTCAGTTGCGCTTGTTGGCTTTTGTACGCTTGATTTCACGGTGGAGAGTAATGATACCAGAAGTGTCGCAACGAAAGCAACGAAACCTGCAGCATGGATAGTTGTAATAATGATAGCGGTCGGACTCATTATGGTGGCGGCATCATCCAAGCTGTTTTGTGCATCAAAGTACGCAAGCCTTATCAATATAGAGGATGGAGACTTTCAGACGGATATCCCGGAGAGCAGGCAGATAAATGACATTGCGCTGATGGATACAAGCACAGCGAGGATCATAGGTGAGAGAGCCGTCGGTTCACTCTCGGATGTGGTCAGCCAGTATGAGGTCAGCGGCAATTACAGTACTATAGATTACAATGGCGCGCCGATGAAGGTCGCAGCACTCAATTATGCGGGATTCATCAAATATATGAACAACAGGAAGAACGGAATCCCGGGTTATGTTCTTGTGGATCCGGTAAAGAATGAGGCACACTATATACAGACTGAAAAGCCAATAGTATATTCGCCTTCAGCGTATTTAAACAACAACCTGTACAGACATGTCCAGATGGCTTATCCGACATATATATTTGAAGGTTTCTATCTGGAGCTCAATGACGATGGCAATCCGTATTACATCTGTCCGGTTCTTGAGTCGCATGCAGGACTCTTCGGTGCAAAGGATGTAAAGGGTGTGGTTATATGCGATCCGTGTACGGGCGATACAGAGTATCATGAAGTCAGTGATGTTCCACACTGGGTGGACCGTGTATATGATGGCGACCTGGTGTGCCAGAAATACGACTGGTACGGAGAGCTCTCAGGCGGCTACTGGAACAGCGTATTTGGCAATAAGGGCTGCAAGAGGACTACGGATGATTACGGTTACAAGGTTATGGACGGCGATGTGTGGGTATATACAGGTGTCACATCGGTAAATGGTGACGAGTCTAACATAGGATTTGCCATGATGAACCTCCGGACAGGAGAGAGCAAATATTACAAGGTGGCAGGCGCAGAGGAATACTCAGCCATGGCGTCGGCAGAGGGACAGGTACAGCATCTTGGTTATAAGGCATCCTTCCCATCACTCATCAATATCAGCGGAATACCAACCTACATCATGGTCTTAAAGGACAACGGTGGCCTGGTAAAGATGTATGCGCTTGTAGATGTGGAGAAGTACAATATTGTAGCTACAGGCACTACCCAGAAGGACGCACTTGCGGCATACAACAAGCTGCTGGCAGAGAACGGACTTAAGAGTACGCAGAGCATGACGGATGATATACCAAACAGACAGATCACGGTAGCTGATATCAAATATATCAACATGGATGAGACGACATATGTGTATATCACGGATGAAAACGGCAATGTATACAAGCAGGATTTCTCAGAGAACGAGGAGCTGATATTTATACAGAGCGGAGATAAAATAAAAGTATTTTATCAGGAATCAGACAACGGAATAAATGACATAATATCTGTTGAGAGATAGATTTATTCACTGAATAAAGGCTCTCCCTGTGATAAACAGGGGGAGCTTTTTGCATGATAATATGGTATTATAGAAATATCTTATTGAGAATAAATCTATATAAATGATTGATTATGATTGACAAGGAGGTTATTATCATGGATAAAAAGGCAATCTACAGTTTATCATACGGGATTTTCATGTTGTCCACAAAGCTGGGCGACAAGGCAAATGGCTGCATCATCAACACCTGTATACAGGTGGCGAACAATCCAACGCGGGTTGCGATATCGGTTCTCAACACGAATTACACATGTGATCTGCTCAAGGAGAGTGGTGTGTTTGCCCTCAGTGTACTTGACGAGCAGTGTACATTTGACTCGATAAAGCACTTCGGTTTCCAGTCGGGAAGAGACGTGGACAAATTCGAAGGAATAAAGATGCCGGAGGATGTCAACGGAATCCCTTACATGGGCTGGTATGCCTGTGCGGTTATCAGTGGCAAGGTAGTTGAGAGCCACGATCTTGGAACACACACGTTGTTCATCGCGGAGGTGGTTGATGCGAAGATGCTGTCAGACAAGGCTCCTCTCACATATGCTGATTATCAGGCGCATGTAAAGCCAAAGGCAGACAAGCCTCCTAAGACAGATAAGAAGATAGTGGGATGGCGCTGCAAGATATGTAACTATGTATATGAGGGAAGTGAGCTTCCGGCA
>OLRZ01000280.1_pt1 | contig 44396 bp, 41 predicted proteins | sample 1671931 | NCBI WGS metagenome assembly OLRZ01 (sample SAMEA3136627, study PRJEB25190) | human gut metagenome | reverse complement strand
TTTCCGTTTCAGTTTGTATGCCAGCATGACCTGGAACATCCCAAATCCATTATCCATGGTCGCCTTGCCATTTCCAAAACCCTTGTTCGCCATTGCCCTCATGTTGAGATCTTCTACCATGATGTAGTCGTACTGCTTGGTGATCGCAGTGGACAGTTTCTGTAGATAATCTCTTCTCTGGTTTGCAACATGAACATATAGTTTCGCGACTTTTTGTAACTGTTTCTCATAATTCTTGCTGCCCTTTTCTTTGTTCTTGAGCTTTTTCTGAAGTTTAGCCAGACGTTTCTGCGCTTTTCGGAAGAACTTTGGCATTCCAGCAAGATCTCCGTTACTGTCTTTGTATAATCCGTCAGATTTGTAATCCAATCCCAAAACACGGGATTCATCGACCGGCAATCTTTCTGGATCTTCTGCATCTTTTTCACATAAGACAGAGATATAATAAGAACCATCTCGTTTCTGTGAAACTGTTGCAGACTTGATCGTCCATCCTTCTTCTGGCGTGCAGTGAAGGACCGCACGGATCACTCCGATCTTTGGCAGCTTGATCCCACTCTCTGCCAGAGTAACGGTTCCTTTCTGATTATTGGTCGTATAGGAGTTTTTACACCGTTTTTTTGCCTTGAACTTTGGAACACCGAACGCCTTTGGATTCTCGATATGATCCTTGATCGCCTTGTTCTGCTGTTTCTGCACATTGGAAAGTGCCAGACTATCCACTTCCTTTAGATACGGATACGCTTTCTTATACTGTGCCGGCTGCGGATACAGACTCTTTCCGGTATCTTTGTAATATTGATTCCGATCCGCAAGCATCAGGTTCCAGATCTTTCGGCAGCACCCGAAACACTTCGCAAAGAAGGTCCGCTGTTCCTCAGTCGGATAAACGCGGTATTTATATGCTTTCTGTTGCATCAGCTCTCTTCTCCTTTCTCATAAATATCTTTCTACGATAAATATGAGAGATTTCGGAGAAAAAAACTTTTCACATATAAGAAAACCGGATTCATCCCACTGCCTACAGAGGCAGGGGAATTCTCCGGAATTTTGTTAAATCTCTTTCTTTAAATATACTAAATTATATTTATCATCGAGCTCTCCTAATATTTGTGGAGAATGCGTTGTTATTATAAATTGTATATTAGGGAACGTCTCTTTCAAAACTCCCAAAACTTTTCTTTGCCATGAAGTATGCATATGCAACTCTAATTCATCGATCAACACTACTCCTGTGCCTTCTAATGGATTTTCTCTTCCAGGATTCGCCAATGCCATTCTTCTAGCTAAATCGCCAGATAGTGAAATAGTACATTTCTCTCCATCTGACAATTGATTTATTTTAAAGTTTCTTCCATTTTTTGTAACTTTCATAGAAAGAGATTTTCTTTCAATATGAATATCTTCAAAACCATCTAGCATTGCCAGCATTGCTTTTTTAACTACTTTCAAACTTCTATCTTCGTATCCCATATTATTATTTCTTACTTTTGCTTGATTCTCAATATCTTCCTGATTTCTAAACCATTTAAATAAATTTCTAAAATCTATTGTACTTTTAATTGCTTTATCAAATGCATCTAATTTTTCAAATTGTTCTTTCGGTGCTCTTACAGGCACATCTAATACAATTCTATTTACTCCGTAATTTGTAAAAATCGGCATATTTTTATCATCTGTTTCTTCAATCCAATTACCTTCTCCATCATCATATCCTTTTACAATATAATTATTTTCAATTTTTTCAACCAATTCTTTTAATTGATTAGGATTATTATTCCTTCCATTCGCTCTATCAAAAGAACGGCTATATTCTTTTTCCTCTCCATCCTCAAAAACAAATTTTGCTTCAATTGTTGCTTTTGACTTTCCGTAACTAATATCATCTTTATCAAATTCTGTTGTTTTCTTCTTAGTTAATTTTGCAATAATATTGGCATATAATAAATCAATTGCTTTAAGAATTGTAGATTTTCCAACACCATTTATTCCAAATATGACCGTTGTTTTTTGATCTAATGAAAATTCTATATTATCCATTCCTTTAAAATTATTTAATGTAATAGATTTCAGTTTCATATAATATACCTCTCATAGATTATCTTAATCTTTTTTCTTGATTTTCTTTAAATTCGCAAAGTAAATATGCATATAGTTTGTAAGTTTCGCAGAATTTTCTACCGTAGCGCCCAAATACTTTTATCTCAAAAAATATTTTTCTAATTTATTTTCATAATGAAAAAGATTATCTTTGGAATGATATAAAAAGAAAAGCTTAAAGAGCCAATAAAAAACAACATACAAACAACAAATGTAGATATACTGATTGACATGGAAGAAAAATCAAGATATGAAGCAATTCTATGATACAAAAAGATTTCAAAACTTACATCTGCAAACCATATTAAAAAAAGTACATATACTCCTCTCACGAGATTCCATATTTCGCACAGATATTCAAGTTCAGGATTTTTCTTTTTTTTCTTTAAAACGAACATCCACAATATCAGATCTGGAACTGTTGAAAATATTATCTTTGCAGTAATTCCAAATGTAATCAGTATCATGAGTCCAGAAAAGTTCATTTCCAACAAATTACTCATTGCACAAAATTTTGAAAAACACTTTTGCACAATTCCAAAACACCATATCTCTTTTATGATGATCACATCACTACAGAAAATGAACATAGCTGCAATAATGTGTTTTGCAAGTTCATCCAGATTAATATCATTTTGCTGCACTGAAATACCTCCTTATTGCATTTGTCGTGATCTCATTAATTTGGTATGGATTATAAGCATCCTTCCAAGGCCTCTGACAAAGAGTCAATGATACAAGATCCGTTGCTGCATAATCAGCAAACTTATCAATCACTCTGTCTATGAGTTTTTTGTCATCTTCATCTATAACATCATCATGATACTGCACTCTATAGGAATTCCAAATGTTGTCTTTATCGATTACCATATAGGATTCGATCATTGGAATATCACAACTGCCATATTGAGCCCATTCCTGATATGCTTCAGGAACAACAGGTCCGAAATCCCATGCTTCGATTTTTTCATGAAAGCAAGGAGCATGATCTTTTTTCTCTAACATGAAATATGCCTGTACAAAATATAATAGTTTTTGAAGCTTCAAATTAGAAACACCATAATCTTCTTTTTCACTATAATTTATAATATGACGACAAACATCTAATACATCGTAGATCATTACCGTAAGCTCCTTTCAATTTCTTTTTTTATTAAACGAAAACAAGCTGCTTCTTCAGATTCATGATCATTTATCCCATTTCTTTCCAACATGTCATCCAATTCTTCTTCAGACATGTTTTCAAAGAATTTTTCTATTTTTTCTTTTCTCTTCTTTCTTGATTCCACAATGCATCTCCTCTAACAACACAACATCCTTTTAAGATATTAACTAGCTCCCTCCTACCACTTTTCTATCGCAAATCTCTTAACAGCTCATTGATCTCAGCTTTTTCTTTATAGTAGCTATCTGATCTTTTGATCCGATCGACAACCAGAATTTTTCTTCTTTTGTTTTTAATGATAATCTGATCTTTTGTTACAATTTCTTCCCAACCTGTTACCATCAGGATTCCTGTTACCATTCCAACATATCTTGCATATTCTGGATCACCAAATGCTGTGGGAGAATTCAACTCATAATAGTTCTCACGTTTTGATAAAGCTAAGTATAACCAATACAAACAACGCATGTAGTCTGATGACTTTTTCTCATAATCTGTAAAAATATCTGTTTCTGTAATATCAGGTAGCAAATTATCTTCCGACATGATCATATAGCATTTTGTCATCTGTATTTCCCCTCTTTCTTATATTTTTCTGCTAATTTTTCTGGTAAGTAACTATCTTCTGCAGCATCCCACATTAGATACTCACACCAATTCATACTACCCTCTTCACCCCATGATGGGTCTTCATACATTTGAGTATATTTTTCTTTGTCATTCTGAATGAATATATGCTGATCGAATTCATCGATTTTAACCATAACATCTTTTACTCTGACTCTTTTTGCAAGTCTGCAGAGCCATTTTTGAAATTCTTCATAGGCATGGTCAAATAATCGATCTCTTAAATCACCTTCAACAACCAGAAAGTAACATGATTGTGTATCAAAAAATCGTCCATAATGACTATTTCCCATTCCCGTATCTTGTCCAAATTCATCAGCAGAACTGCTATAATTGAATCCTGACTTCTGAACAATATGTGCTTTCATGTTTCCTTCTGATCCGGTAACAGGAGGTAAATGGGATAAAACTGTTTCTAAGATATATCTCATTTCTGCTTGTGTTCTTCCCATAGGATATACTTCGATCATTCCTCTTACATATGACCAAAAACTCATTTTTCTTTTTCCTTTCTTTGCCTGCTTTCATTCGTTTTCTACTACAAATATGAGAGATTCTTGCAAAAAAGATTTTCATATATAAAAAATAGACTCATCTCCTGCTTGTAAAACAAGAGATAAGTCTGTAAAATTAACGATATTCCGGATAATACTGATCCAGATGATTTACAATTTGCTGTACATTCATTAAGCGATCCATATCATTCTCATAACGTTCACAAATACTTTGAAATCTTTTCATGTATCCAACATACTCGCCTTTTCCATTGATGCAAAGATCAGCCAACCACATTAATTCCTGATCTCTGCTTGGTTCTTTTATATATTTCCCATGATATCGGATCAGATTACAAAAATCTTTGGATATTCCAGCAATTTCTAATAGTTCTGCACCTTTTCTTCCATGATCTTTTCCTGTTGGATTTTGAAAATATCCAATATCATGCAACAACCCAACAAGATACAAAGACTGGGACCGAAAATTATCAAAATAATTAACTCTTGCAAATGAATACAAAAAATTAGCAACTCCTTTGCTATGTTCGATCCGATATTCCGGCAGATTCTGCATATATTTAGATCCTTCTTTATAAAGAAGATAGTCTTTTACATTCGGAACCATCGTCTCTGCTTTTTCTGAATATTCCATCAGAAGCAGCTCTCTCATGTGCATACAGAAGAGATAGTATCTAACAGAGCATGCATGCATTGTATAATCGTACTTTTTGCAATCATCACAAGATTTCCTAATATGATCCGCAGCTTCTTTTTTACTGTTAATCTCAATTTGTTTCCCATCTGGTCTTAAAAAATTCATATTATTTCCTTTCTTATAAGTACATCGTCCCATCTTCTAGCACAATGCCTTTATATCTTATCTTCCATCCGATTTCTTTAAAGAATCTTAATGCTTCATCAGCTTTTTCTTTCAATTCCTTTGCTTCTTCTTGTTCTTTATCGAAGACTAATTTTTCCTTTTCGTATTTCTCTTTCGCAGCTTCATATTCATTGTAATTTTCATTTAATCGATCAAACAATCCTGTTTTCATGTAATATACCGTTGTAATACACTGTTTACAGAATACAAAAGGATTTGTTCTTTTCCCCTTTCTTCTTTCGTAATATGTATTGAACATCAGGTAATTAATTTGTAAAAATCCTTTCATACTCTTATGGCGATAAAAGTCGATCAATTCCTCTCTCATTTTGGATGCAGTATCCCAAATCTCTGGATGTACAGGGAAAGATGGATGCATCACATGTTCTGCATGATATCGAACAATGATCTCCGAAGAATATCGAAAAGGAGCACTGAACTGAATACTGTATTTTTCTGTTGCATATGTAATGTATTCGTCAGTGATCTCCTTTGTGCAATCTTGAAAAAGCTCATTGTCTTTATAATATTCATCAATAAAAACAGACATCAAATCAAGCAGTTCTGATATAGGATATTGAGGTTCTCGAACAATAAATTCCTCATCACACATCAGAGCGATCGCTGATTTTGGGTTTTTTGATAATTGAATTCTTTCTAACAACAGATCGTATTGTTTTACGACTGACTGTTTCTTTTTATTGATATATTCATACAATTCATCATTCATATTGACCACCTCATAATTATAAATCCTTTAATCTTGGAAGATAGGAAGATATTAGTTCTGATTTTGCTTTGATGCTATTACTAGGAATCCATTTTGCGCTGCCAAGTTGAATCTTCATATGGCAGCATGGACAAATGATTTTCCTTGAAAACTCTATATTTTCCTTATTGAAATGTTTCGTAGTATATTCAACATCGTTCTCAACATATTTCACAAGGTTTCTACAGTTTTCACACTGAACAACTGGATCATTCGATTTTCCAACAACTTCAACCATATATCCCAACCTCATTTCAAAATTTTTCTTTCAATATAAATATGAGATATTTTCGATGAATTATTTTTCATATATAAAAAACAAATTTTGTTGATTTTTATTGATGCCGCTATTCTATTATTACTATCTTTTTCCCACAATAAGGACAGTATTTTAATTTGTCCGTATCTGATGGGATTCGCCAGTAAGGATTATTTGCATCGTGTTCTCTTGGACAAATTGTTCGATAATCGTATTTTATCCATTCACAGTATTTTTCCATTATTTTCTCCTTTATATAAAACTGCCAAAAATCAATCATTATTGACTTCATATCTCAAATTTTCCAGATACTGTACAACATCTGCAGATTCTCGATAGATTCTTTCCATGTTATCATTCACGTTTTCAACAGTTACTTTTTCATCGTTTTTCTCCATGAAATAAAAATCTGTCTGATCAGCAATTCCATATTTTACAGAGAATAAGTCTAATGCATCAATCAGATAGTGACTGTGTGTTGTAATCACAACATAAATACCCATTTTTTCTCGTAGCAATACTAACAACTCTGCAAATTTTACTTGCAATTCAGGATCTAAGTAAGCATCTGAATTTTCAATGATCAGAGTGCTTTTAGATTTTAACTTTCCTTCCTCAAGAAGCCTCTGTAGAATGATGAATAATTGAATTCCTGGTGCAATATTCGGACATTTCATGGGTTCTGGATAATCTTCTTTTTCTAAGGAAATATTGATCCTTCCAGTTACCGGAACAATTCCTCTGCATGTTGTTTTATATAATGCTGGAGATATTATATAATCCGCATGAATCACTTCATGAAAGATAGAATCTATTTCTTTTAGAACAGTTTCTTTCATCTGATTAATGACGATTTTTTTTATTTGAGATTCATCATCGTGCTGCAATGATTTAATCATATGTTTTTCGGAAAGATTTATATTCGCTTCTATATTAAGATCAACATTTGTGAGATTAAGAATATTTGGATTACTTAATAAGAAAGCATCATGATTAATTTCAGCTTTATGAGTAAATTTAACATCCCCGGCATATTCAAATTTTACGCAAGTCTGTCTGCAACAGTTATCTTCAAAAACAATTTCTGAAAATTCAGATTCGTTATCTAAAGAATTAATCTGTCCCGAAAATAATTGTCTAAAAATATCATAAATGCTTTCCTGTCCAAGTAGATCACGGTTAATATATTTTAAGTTGCGTTTTTCCATATGATATAAATCAGTTAATCTTGTTTTCAACATATCATCTGATGTAGTATCGATTGATTTTTGTATCTTCTTTATGTATTTTCCTTTTTTAGTTATAGCTTCCGCAACCTGATCATCAAAATCATACAATCCATGGATAATACCAAAAAGTGCTTTTGCGATATATTCTTTTCTTGTATCTGTTTTTCCTGTTAAAACTGTTAATCCATTGAGATTGATTTCGGCATTTTCGATATTGGCAAAATTCTTTAACTTTACTTTCATGTGTTTCTCCTTGTTTACGTTATTTTTTAATGATCTGTGCAATCTCATCCATACTTAATTCAGGATGATTCCCTTTTACTGTATAAGACTCAATTAATCCATTTCGTACCTGATCATTCAAATCATGAATTGCCTCTTCGATTGTCTTAAATCTGCTTGAACAAATACGTTCTCTTGTCAAATTGACGAATGAGTATGTTTCATCTGTTTCATTTTTAAAAATGACAACTATGGATTCTTTACCGTTATGTTCTTTAACAATAAATCGGAGTGATCCTGATTCTTTATTATTGTTAGGCTTATCCGGCTTTAAATTTTTCTCTTCTTCCAGATACAACACATAATCCATCCTAGACCATCCACCACTAGCATATACTTCTTTAATTTTATAATCTTGATACACATTATTTGATTCGCTTGCTAATTTACCATAACTATATTCAAAAGAATCAATAGTATTAGATCCTCTTTTGACTTCAAATATACCCCATTCGTTTGCATAATTTTTTAGTACAGTATTAATAAATTCTTCAATCGTATATTCTCTGTCAAGTTTGACATCATATCCACAAGTACAATCTCCACCAACTGGCGTGTTTTGTATTAATTTAAACATCTATGTCACCTACTTTCTTAAATTATTATCCTTTAACAATCTCTTCAATTTCTTTCATATTCAACTCTGAACAATTACTTTTCAACTCGTTCCATTTATAATCTCCAAGATCATTATGATTTGGATATAAAGTATCCATTAACTGGCACAAAATATCATCATAATCTGGTGCGGATTCTTTATCAAATGGAAAATCTGGCCGGAACAACTCTACAGAAGTATCATAAAGATTTACCATGAATCCATGATCAGGACAAAAATATTCTGGACCGGTTGCCTTTTTCCAAAGGCGATGTCTTTCTTCCCAGTCCTTTTCTGAAATCGTTTCTGGTCGATCAATATTATCCCAATATTGAAAATCACTTAAATACTTTTGCTGTTCCAAAACTGGCACAGCATATTGATTTCCGCCATAGATACAAAGAATTTTCTCTTCTACTGCAAGCAGATACAGAACAGCTCGACAATTAGGATCCAAACTTTGTCCCAAGTTATCTCCCATTGCATTTCTGACTTTACTTCGAATATATAAAACGATATTTTTGTACAATGATTTCCATTGACATTTCATGGTATTTCGCAGCCATGTTTTCTTATCATAATCTGTTTCCTTCTTTAACATTTCCAAGATTTCATCACAATAAAGGTGTTCTCTCAGATAGTAATAATACAAGAATTTTTCTAACACACACTTATGCAGCTGAGAATCAATCGGTTTTCTTACTTCTTTTTTCAAAGAATCCATCATTTTGATCAATTCTTGCATCGTGTAATTACGATCAAAGATAAAAGCGTTATAGATTCCAAGACTCATTTCTTTCTCCTTTCTTTTTTTTATTTTTCTCTAATTTTCCTTATGCATCAATGATCGTGTATTCTACATCTACGTTACTCAAATCAAAATCACACAAAACACCATCATCGTCAAGTTGCAATTCCGTAAAAACAGGATTTTCGGCTATTTCATCTTCGATGAAAAACTGTGCTGCTGACAATTCAGCTCCTATAATCTCACTGATCTTTCCATTAGCATATTCTTCATCAAATTTGATTCCTATTAATCGCCCTGAAAATGGTCGATATCCATCTTCATCTGGAATATCATCGAACCCAATTTCTGATTCATCCCAATCCAACACAATTGTTTTTCCATTACTACACTTTACAATTTCAATAAAATCTACGGAAATTGAATCCGCACTTGTTTTTACTTTTCCTTCAAAATAACATCGCATAAATTTTCTCCTTTCTTCTTATTCCCAAAAACCTAACTCACGAAGACTAACGAAATTTTCTTTTGCAATGATCACGTGATCCAAAAGGTCGATTCCCATAAGATCTGTACATTCTTTACTTCTTTTAGTTGTCTCCTTTCTTATTTTCCCAACTCAATTCCACAAATTTCCTTCGCTAATTCTCTGACGGCAATACGCTCTTCCCAAACACAATAGTCATCTCCTTTCCCAGCTGCATCAACAGAGATATCATGGTTGTATAAGAAATTTAAAAGATCTTCCAAAGTATGGATGTTTTTCTTAACTTCATCTATTTTTGATCGAAGCTTCTGTCTTAAAATGTTTAATACTTCGTCTTCTGTATGATATAAATTTTCAGGGAGAACATGATATTCTCTTACAAATCTTCCATGCCCACAACGGATCACTGCAAATTTTCTTTTTTGATCCATGGATTGTTTAAATCTGATGATCACTCCATGAAATGATTCGTAGTAACTTAGATTACAAGGGATAAAGTACACCTCATCTCCTACTTTGAATTTGCACATTTGATATTACTCACCCAACTCTATTCCACAAATTTCTCTCGCCAATTCTCTGACAGCAACACGTTCTTCCCATACTGAATCGTCATCATCCTCATCAACAGAAACATCATTGTTATATAAGAATTTCAACAAGTCTTCCAATGTATGGATATTCTTCTTAACCTCATCTACTTCAAAACGAAATCTCTGCTTTAAGACTTCTTTTACTTCTTGTTCTGTACAATACAAATCCTCAGGGAAAATATGATATTCTATTACGGATCTTCCATCGTCACAATATATTACGGCGTATTTTCTTTCCGGGTCCAATGATTGCTCAAATTTTGCGATTTTTCCATATTTTACAATATAAGCATCCGTACTATACGGAGTGAAATATACCTTATCTCCTATTTTGAATTTACACATTTTAATTCCACCTTTCTCAAATATTGTAATGGGACGCAATTGACATCTCCATATTTTTTAAAGACATCTTCTTCTCCAAGAAATACAACTTCTGCTTTCTTGGGATTCTGTGCATCGATTCGGATGAAATATCCTATCTTCCCATTGAAAAATCCATTATGGGATTCATCATCGACTTTTACAATATCTCCGTATTTGAAATTACACATTTTTACAACTCCTTTTCAATCGTAATCACTTATTTCTTATTACAAATATGAGAGAAAAAGTTTTTTATATTTTTCACATATAAGAAAAATAATTGATTTATAATCGTTTTAATATACATATATTGATTTTAAATCTTTTTAATGATATAATAATCTTATAAAAAGGAGTTGAAGATTATGTCTAATATCGGAGAAAGAATCAAGAAAAGGCGAAAAGAACTTGGGATGACACAAGAAGACTTATCTAATAAATTGGGATATAGAAGCAAAACAACGATTGCAAAAATTGAAAATGGGACAAATGATATTATGCAGAATCGTGTGATGGATTTTGCAAAAGCATTACAGACAACTCCTGCTTATTTAATGGGATATGCTTTTTCAGACGTACAAAACGATATTTCAGACAAATTACAGGAATTAATTGATCAATTGCAGGATGAAAAAGATTTGCAATTCAATCAAAAACCATTGGATAATAAAACAAGAGAATTGTTAAAGCTGAATTTACAAAATGCATTGGCAGCTGCAAGATTAATTAGTAAATGAATCAGATTCCAAAGGTCGGAAAGGCTCCCGACACACTTCTTTTGAAGTACCTGAGATGATGGATACGCCGCCCATCTTGTAATCTGAATCGTATTGGCACATTTCTTCTTTGGAGATGTGCCTTCTTTTTATTAAAAAAAGAACCCTGTTAAGAGTTCTTTTCTCAAAATTATATGAGTTCCAATCCCATCTCATCCTGCATTTCAATTGCTTTTTCTCCTGAAACTTTTCTTGCAGCTGTTTTTCCATTAATTCTAGACAATGTATACACAGCAATGTCTTTCGTGATCTCTGGATCACATTTTAAGATTTTATCAATTGCTTCTTTATTATGAGATGTTAAAAATACCTGACTATTTAACTTTTTACAAGCTCGCAGGATCCATTGGAATGTTTTATCCATGGCAGCAGGATGAATGGATGTTTCAAAATTATCTAACAACAAAATCCCATTTTTAGCTTTTAGCGTCATAGCCATCAGAAATAATGCTCTTTTCATCCCATCTCCATACGCATTTAATGGAAAGTGTTTTCCTGAAGATTTTGTGATTGTCCAAGTGTAATGACCATAATTAGGTCCTGGTTGTTCTTCCTGTCTATATTCAAAACCAATAATATCATCATCGTATTCTTTCAATACTTCTACTGTTTCTTTATATAAATCAGGATATTCAAATATCTTTTTCAAATTTCGATCATATTCTAAGAATCGGTCTCTGTCTGATACAATAGGAATTCTTGTTTTTAACAAATTTCGTATTTCTGCATGAGCCCAAGTGTTCTCATCTGCAGCTTTGATACTGACATTTAAATTTTTAGATTTAAGCCCAACTTCATATGTAATAATCTTCTCTTCAGAATCGATATCAAACAACTCCTGAAATTCTTCAAGATATGTATTTGTATACAGTATTTCTTTGTTACCTGCAAGCATATTTTGATGATCCCAATCCATAAAATTCCTGAAATTTTTCAACATCTCTAATACACTTGTTTTTCCACTATTATTTTTTCCTGTCAGAATATTAATTTGTGCCAAATCTTCCAGTTTCAATTCTTTTATGCCTCGGAATGTTTCAATATGTATATTTTCAATGATTGTCATTTTTGCTCCTTTCTTCCTACAATTCCACATCAAATGAAATGATCACAACTAGCTCCTGATTATTTTTAAACTCTTCCTGATCGATATCTACAGAATACGGATTTTTTCTTGGATGAACAATTAACTTACTTACTTTTCCTTGTCATTCTGTTACAGCCAAAAATCTTATCGTATATTTCAATAATCTTTTTATCTGCCATCTCTTCAAAATCGCAATCTACCATTCCAAACTCATCTTTTATAGGACAATAATTACAAGTTTCTCGATTATGACAGACTTCTTCCAAATCAGAACGCATATTGTTCGTATCGAATCCATTTTTTGATTTTTCTTCCATATTAAAGATATTTTCAGCAACTTTATATTGATCAGGAGCCGGTAATCTTTTATATGCCTCTAAGATTTCTTCTACTTTGTCCATGTTTTCTCCCCTCAAATTACATCAAATCTTCCATCCAGATATGCAATCTCAAGATTTTTGTCAAATCGATCATCGAATTCATCTAAAGAACATATGGAATGATTCTTTGTCCATTTTCTATAAATGAACCAAATCTCATCTCTTCGCAGCAGTTTCAAATCCATTAGATTCGTTGCTTTTGTTGTTATGATTAACTGAATCTTCCTTTTTTCTGTCAATTTTAGATATTCTTCAACGAAAGAATAGATTTCTTTCTGATCCTTGTAATTTTCAAATGAGATAACATATGCTCTATCTTCTTCTACAACTAGATCATCCGGTTTATTATTAAGATCAGAAGAATAGATCACAAAATCTTTTTTGATCCATTGATATATACTTCTCATTACTTTTTCTTTTACAGATGGTAATAACAATTTATTGTCTATATCACTGAATCCTCTTTCATAAATGATTTTTTCACTCCCGTCACTTTTAAGCTCTACCAGCCATTCTGAAACAAACTTCCTTTGATTTAAGATTACTTGGAATCCATAGGCATAATATTTATCATCGATCATGATTTCTAATTCAAAATAGCTTGGTTTTATCTTGTTGGATTCATCTATCTTGCAATACATCTCCTCACAATCAGATGGAAGTCCATTCAGGATCGTATTTTTCATGAACTTCATCGCTTTTAACAGATTTTTGAGTCCTGTTTCGTCTTTTCCATAAACAGCTGCGAATTTCAATAATTGAATTTCATCATTATCGTAGATATGTTTTTTCTTATTTCTTATATTCTTATCTGTGATCATAGAAAATTCTTCAGATTTTCCTAATTCATTTTCTGAAAATGATAAGAAATTTCCTACATTGAATCTTATTAACATTGAATTTTCCTTTCTCAATCTCTTACATACCTTCTCATACACTCTACGGGGATCACTTCTTCTCTTTTTACAAAAAATGTCTGATACCATGGACTATTTTCTTTTTGAGAACGATCTGCTAATTCATATTCAGGCAGCAGCATACATGCATCTACAACCTGTTTTATAAGCGTTTCTTCTTTTTCTTTTAACTGAAAAGCATCATGATCTTTTTTAATAATTGAATGTCTTCCCCAGATATGATATCTGTCATATACACTTTGAATACATGGACCATGGCGCATGGCAAGAATATCATCCTTAAAGATCACATGATCATATTGTTTCAAAAAATTAAGCTGTATATAATATCTTCTGCAAACGCAGATTTGTGATCTGATAATTACACTGCTCTGCATAATTCAAAATATAGTCTGCAATTTCTATTCCCTGATACATGATATCCTGCCTTTCTGAAAACACTTATCGTTTTCCAATCATTAACTCCAATTTTTCTCGAATCTTCTTTTGTTCTTTATCAGCCTGGCTTACCATAGCAGCACGAACTGCTTCTAATCCGCTATCAGGAAGAATCCTTCCTAATGCTATAACATCTTTTCCTAATAATTGTTCTATATCTATATGTCTTGCTTTTTGATCAAGCTCTTTTAAGTCACATAATTTTGATAGCAAATGGTCCATTTCTTGAATGTAATTAGCAATATCTTTTACGAAAGAATCCTCCTCATTATCATAGTCATAAACATTATTTTTGATACCATATCCTATTTGAATTCCTCGATCAATCTGAAACATTTCTTCTTCTGTAAGTGTTCCGATATAATTTTCCAAAAAACTTTTTGAGATCGTCTAACTTTTTTCACAGAGAGCAGTGCCGGGTTTCCCACACTGTACTTTAACATGAGCAGGATGATTTGATTTTGGAGCTGTTGTAAGATAAACAACTTTTACAAATGGGGCTTTCTCATTGATTCCATGATTACTTACGATCACAGCTGGTCTTCGTTTATCTGCTAATATTCCATTATCATAATAATAATCAGCAAAATAAACCTCCCCTCTCTTAACCTGTCTGCAGCAAAGATTTTCTTCTTTTGTTTCATCTTCATAATTTTCTTCATTACAAACAGCTTCGTTCTCATTGTGATAAACTTTTCCAATATTCTGTAAATCTATTGGTTCTGGTTTCATAAAAAACACTTCCTTTCTTATCTTCTTACTACAAATATGAGAGATTTTAGAAAAATAAAAAATCACATATAAAAAAAGACAGACCATTTCTGATCTGCCTTATTACATATGATGCTATTTAACTGTTACAGTACAAACAAACTTCCTCTTTCCAGCAATAATCGTAACTTTCGCTTTGCCTTTCTTCACTGCTGTGATCTTTCCTTTTGATGTCACTTTTACGATCTTTTTGTTAGAAGTCTTATATTTCGCTTTGTAAGTACATGTGATCGGATTGATTACTGGTTTCAACTGATAAGACTTCTTTCGGTTCAATGTCAGCTTCTTTGGTACATTTTTAATGGATGTACAAGCAACCGCATTTTTCTGAACCGTCACATTGATCACTTTTTTAAGCCCTGATGCTAATGTGATTGTAATCTTAGTTTTTCCAGTTTTGTTTCCTGCTTTGATCGTGCATGTACCATTTGTTTTTCCAGACACACTAACGATTTTTTTGTTACTGCTCGCCCAAGATTTTACGGAATCTCCTTTTGCAAGTCCGGATACAACAAATTTCTTTGTAGACTGTCTGCGTTTAAGTTTTAAGGAAGATGCATTGGTTGTGATCGTTGCTTTTAATTTTTCTCCTGTATTTCTTGTTTCTTTCTTTCCACAGATGCTACAGGTTCTTTCTTGAACTCCATCGCTAAAGACACTCTGTTCCTGAATTGTTTTCCACGCACTAAACTGATGTCCTGTAGCTTTGATTGTCTCTGTTTTTGTTTCTCCACAAACTTCACAAGTATACGTTTTGCTTCCATCTGCTTCACAAGTTGCATTTTGTTCTTTGGTCAATTTCCATGTATGATCGGCTTTTTCTGTCGCAGAGCCTTTTTTGATCAGCTCTCCACAGTCGGCGCAATAGATATCTCCACTGTAGCCTTTCTCCTTACATGTAGCTTTCTTTTCATTGCGGACCTCTGTGTGCTGATGTCCTGTTGCTTTTAAGATTTCCTCTTTTGTTTCTCCGCAATTTTTACATGTATAGACTTTTAAGCCATCTTCGGTACAGGTAGCTTTTTTAGTTACCTTTCCTTCATCCCATGTGTGGTCTTTCTTTGGAATTGCTTCTGTTTTGGTGTCACCGCAGATACTACATGTATAAGTTTTTATTCCTTCTTTCTTACAGGTAGCTTCTTCAGTTACTTTTCCATTATCCCAAGTATGTCCTTTTGCTTTGATCTCAGATCCTTTGCTGATCAACTGGCCACAGTCTTTGCAATAAGTATCTCCACTGTACCCATTTTCTTCACAAGTAGCTTCTTTTTTATCTCTGATTTCTGTGTGCTGATGACCAGTCGCAGGAATCGTTTCGATCCATGTTTTATCACATCCTTCATCGGTGCAATGATGTGTTTTCTCTCCCTTTTCTGTACAAGTAGGTTCTTTTGTGACCGTTCCTTGATCCCAGTGATGATATGCCATAGGAATACTCTCTGTCTTTGTTTCGCCACATGTCTTACATGTATAAGTCTTAACACCTTCTTCTGTTTCTGTTGCTTCTTTGGTAATAACACCATTATCCCATGTATGACCGAGTTTATTGATCACTGTTCCGGATTCCAGTTTTGTATTACAGTCGGTACAGTAAGTATCTCCTGTGTAGCCATCTTCGGTGCAAGTTGCTTTCTTTGCGTTCCTTACTTCCTTGTGCTGATGTCCGGTAGCAGGAATGACTTCCGTTTTTGTCGTATTGCAGACAGTACAGGTATAAGTCTTTTCTCCATCTTTGGTGCAGGTAGCTTTTTTGGTTGCCTTTCCCTCATCCCAGGAATGCTCTCCTAATGGATTACTTAATGTCACATCTTTTGTCTCTCCACAAACGCTGCACTTATAATGTTGGATTTCTCCAATGGTGCATGTAGCAGGTGTTGTTGAGACAAGTTCCCATGAATGATCGACCTTGTCAAGCACATCGACCTCTCGATCTCCGCAGTTCTTGCAGATTCTGTGTCTTGCTCCGTATTTTTTGCACGTTGGAGCCTGATCAAGAACCCATTCGCCATAATCATGTTCTGTTTCTACAAGTTTTGGAATCACGGTTCCTGTTTCTAGCTTTTTACCACAATCTTTACAGTAAGTATCTCCGGTATACCCTTCTTCTTTGTAAGTTGCATCCTTTTGATTCCGTACTTCTGTGTGAATATGACCGGTCGCAGGTGTCTGTCGTCTTGATGTTGTAAGTCCACAGTTTTTACAAACATAGTAGCTAACACCTTTTTCTGTGCAAGTAGGAGCTTTTACTACATGCTCTTCATAGTCATGTTTTGTTTTTGGGATCTCTTCGGTCTTTGTTTCGCCACAACGACTGCAAGTATATGTCTTTATCCCTTTTTCTGTACAGGTAGCTTCTTTTGTAATCTTTCCTTCATCCCATGTATGACCGAGTGCGGGTTTGGTTTCTACCTGTTTCTTCTTTCTACAATTACTTCTGGTACATGTATATGTTGTAATTTCTGGATTATCACAGGATTGTTCCTGTGTGATCTTGCCTTCATCCCATGCATGTCCTAAAGCCGGAGATTTTTCTACTTCATATTTATATAAACAGCCAGGATTAGAACATCTATATCTAGTTGTTGCAGGAGTTTCACACTGGGCAGTCTTTCCCCCCGCTTCATAAAAGTTATGATTACCCTTACAAACAGAATGCTCTTTTAACCAATCATCCTGAGAGATGTTTTTGTAGGTATCCTCAATTGTCGTACTATCAGGTTTATAAAGTGTAAAAAAATACTTTTGACCATACAGGACTTCACTTCCAGGCTCTCCATTTTCTTTAAAATAAGCATTTGTAGGATCTACATAATAATAAGCATTATCCATTTCAAGCAGATTCCATGCATGTCCTCTTTGCTCGGAGATCGATGTTCCATCTTCGTATAATGCCTTAATTCCTACGGCATTTGCCATGTAATAAAATAATCCAGCATAGCCATCGCAGACTGCATAGCCATCAAGCACAGCACCTGTCATATCATGAGGATATTTTGTGCCTGCCGGAGTATTTGGCTCTCCATTGTAATGTGAATCATATTTTACATTCGAAACGATCCAGTTTGTTATTGCTTTAAACTTATCATAATCAGATTTTCCATCAAGATTTAATGATTCAATAACTGTATTTATTTTTTTTACTGTTTTATGATATCGATCGCTCATATCACGGTAGCCACCAATTCCACCATAATATCCCTTATATGTTCCGTTTGTATATGAGGAACGAAATGAATCTCCATCCTCTGAATAAACTTCTCCACCACATCGTTGCATGAATACTAACGTATATCCCTCATCTGCTTTACCAGTATCTTCACGAATTACTTTTTGAATATCCTTGTCAAACTGATTATTTTCAATTTTATCAACTTTTTCACCAGTTTTAATTTCCATTGGAATTTTTAGCGAAAATTTATCATACTTGTCTTCCAGATAAATCTTTTTTGCCATAGTTCCAATGTCTTTGACTGCCTCATCATAAGATGTGTATACATAAGTCTTATCTGTTGTGCATTGAACATCGCCATATTTATCATACTGATAAAAAAATCCAGAAACACTCGAATCAGCCAATTTCTTTACCGTTGTATTTTCCGCTGCCTGTACATATACTTGTGGATTTGAAACAATACCTGTTGTGGCTGTTGCAGCAGATAGTGTCATTGCTAATGCAGCTGTAATTATTTTTCTTTTTTTCATAGTCATTTTCCTTTCTTATTTTTTATTATATCATAAATATGAGAGATTTTTAGAAAAACAAAATTCACATATAAAAAAACCGACAGCAGTTTATGCCATCGGTTTTCCTGTTTAATTTTGATATTTCCTTTTTAATACGAAATATGCTGCGATCAAGATCAATACAGATCCACCAATTAGTGGCAGATATGTTTTGATGTTACGAAGTCCACCCGTAGATGGTAATTTTAATCTGGCATCATTCTTAATTTCATATGTCAAATGATAGAAATAATAATTGTTTCCCTGCTTGATCGCTTTGCTCGTATCAATATTTTCTTTATCCACCTCAGTTTGTGTTACTGTTAGTGGAATTGTTACAGAAAGCGGTTCTTTTAACAGAGTATTTCCAGCTTTTGTTTTTGTCTCAACAATCTTATACGTATCTGGGATTAATCCGTCAAATTTAATCTCGCCGCTGTTATTTGTTACATCACTAGCAATCTCGTTTCCATCACTGTCATAGATCGTAAATTCAACACCTTTTAACACTTGTCCATTGGCATCCTTTTTGATCAATTTTACAGATCCTCTGATCATCTGGTTTAAGAAAGTTGCATTTGATGTTAATTTTGCATTTCCAAAAGTTCCTTCTGGTCCGATCTTAAATGTTACCGTTCCAGCTTTTGAATTAACTTCTGCATTTGCATCATCGGATGTTACTGCTAACTGTTTGAAATACTTTTCTCCACCACTTTCACTACAAGTGTATGTTCCATAGATCAGATCATCAAATGTTGTAGAAAGTCTTATTTTTTCTCCAGGATGTGCTTTCATCTGTTTTTCGACTTCATTTTTACTGAATTCCACGTCTTTTTTGTAAGTATGTTTCTTACCATACACATCTTTTCCTGTGATCGTAAACGTAAATTTCGCATTTCCAATATCCATATTTAAGTTTAATGGATCCAGTTCTTTCGTAACTGTGATAGAACCAGGTTTGGATTTCTCATGAGTATTTGTTGCAATGGTCAGATCTGGATCATCTTTATCTGTTGTGTAAGATGTTTTATAACCAATCTGACTTTCTCCAGTAACCACGCCTTCTTTCACTTCTTCCCATTTGTAAGTGATCTCTTTTCCATGATCTTTCTTAGGAAGTAATTTAGATGTTGCTTTCCATCCATTCTGATCTGTTAACGTAACAGTATCTACAACTGTCCCATTTCCTAATAGATGGAATGTAACGGATTCTGGACGAATACCATCAACATCGTTGTTATCATCCCATTTTTTCATAATGGATCTTGTGGTTGGATCCGGGGTATGTGTATTAGTAATATCGTTTGTGATTGTTGTAATACCAGTAGATTTATCTGTAGATTCTTTAACATCATACGCAATTTCATACCCAGTCTTTGAATTTCCATTGATCACAGATGTTTTTTCTTCTTTCACTTCATAATCATATTTTTCTCCAACCACATCATTTTTCGGTAGATTGTTAAATTCTGTTGTCCAGTTATTACTTGATTTTAACACATCTTGATCGATATACTTACCATTTTGATACAATTTTACAACCACAGAATCCGGACGAATGCCATCACTATTGCCGGAATCATTCCAGTTTTTCTTAACAACAATCCTTACTTTGTTTTCTACTTTATATCTGTTTGTATAAGATAGAACATAAGTATTGTCATTCCAGTCTCCAGTATCTTTGCTAACTCTGGTATAACCATCTGCATTGCACACTTCGCTGAAAGTATAGTTATTTCTTTCATCTTTCTTAATGTCTGTCTGCATCTGCCAGTCATTCTCTTTGTTTAATACATAATTTTTTACTTCATGTGTATTCTTGTTTTCTGCTTTGATGGTCACTGTAACAGGTCTTGTATTCATGGAATTATTATCATCAATCCAATACTTTTTCACCTGAATATAATCAGATTTCTTATTTACAAAAGTATCAGAATCATGTTTGTAAGTTGTCTTTGCATCATCTGTATTGTTTAGTGATGCTATATCATGAACAAAATCTGTAGATGTATTGTTTAAAACTTCTCCACTAAACGATAATGTTTTGTCTGATTTGATATATCCAAGAGGAGCTTCGACTTCTTCTACCGTATACATTTCTTTTCCAACCCCATCTTTTGCATAAATACCAGTTGGCAGTCCGAAAAATTCCAGATAACCAAACTGATCATCTCCAGAAAGTGTCGTTGCGATCGTATCACCTTTTTTGAAGATTGTTTTTCCATTTCTGTCAACGATCTCACACGCTGCTTTTAATGCAAATTTTGCATTTGGAAGCATATCTCCTTTTTCATCTGTTTTGATAAACTGAATACTGTATTTTTGTAGAGTATCTGTTACGTCAAGATTGATATCAATATGTTTTGCTGTATCTAAAGATACATCGCTTGTATCATTTGGATCAATCACTTTAACTGTCATTTCGATCGTTCCATATTTTTGATATTTTGTTCCGGACTTAAAGTTGATCTGTATCTTCTGATTTCCAGACATATCTGCGTAAGTTGGATTAAAACTAACATCATCATCTGTCACATCGCTAAGTTCCTGCGCTCCATTGTCATCGAACAACATTGTAAAGTCAAAATCTTCTGCTTTATACCGTTCATTTAACATAAAGTCTTTTTTAGCGATCGCTGTAATCTCCTGACCTTTTGGCGCTACATAATCATCTGTAAGCTGTAATTTCTGATCCTGCGTATAAGTTGTCTTTAACTGAGAACATCCATAGAACATTTTACTCGTATCTTCAACATTTGAAGTATTAAAACTAGAAAGGTCTAATTCTTTCAATTCTGTACAAGCTGCGAACATTTCAGACATATCAACTACATTTGATGTATCAACATTATCAAATTGTATTTCTTCTAAAGATGCACAATTTAAGAACATCTTACTTGATACAGCATTGAAATAAATCACCTGCCCAGCTCTTTGACTGGAAATGTAAACTGTTTTGTTATCTTCCCATAAAAGAATGCTTCCATTTTGATTTTCAGATACATCTTTCGTTTGCGTTCCATCTGGAGCTTTTTCCCAAGTGAAAATCACTTTTGTTGCATCTTTTAACTCTTCATTTAATTTTTCTCCTGTTTCCAAAACATAAAGCCCTGTTGATGGACTTGCATCGTCACTGCCCATTGGTTTTTCAATATCTGCTGAATTATCATTTTTCCGAATATCATTCATATTGGAAGCTTTTGTATCCCAATTGATGATAACATCATGTTCTTCAGTATCGATTGTATAACCTTTTGGTCCAGAGATCTCTTTTACATAATAATGTCCTTGGTAGAAATCTGTTGTTTCTTCTCCATCTTCACCAGTTCTTGAGAATTTGATCTCTCCAGCTTTTGATGTTGTTTTTGTATCAATCTGCTTTCCAGCTTTCCATACGACTGTACCATCATCTTTTACGATGTCTTCTTTTGCAAATAATCCATAAACTGCACCAGTGATATTGTCATTTTCATAAACAAATCCCTGATCATCTTCATGTCCTGTTAAAAATTCACCAGTTTTCTTTAAAGAAATAGATCCCATAACCGGAGTATCTGTTTCTTTGATCGTATATTTTCCATTTCCGGCATTGTCATATACGATCTTTACGCTGTCATCTTTTTCACTTAAAGTAAATGTTTTTTCTTCCGCGCCATCCAGATTGTATCCATCAGGAGCAGTCGTTTCTTTGATCGTATAAGTACCATAAGGAAGTTTACAAGATGCCTTTCCATCTCCATTGACACCTGTAGTCAATGTTGCTACCTGATTTTTTTCGCTGTCATAGATCTTGTACACAGCACCATTTAATAACTTCTTTGTTTCAGAAGAACGTTTTACAAGTTCGATCTCAATGTCTTTTGCAACATCTTCATAAGTGAAATTGATCGTTTTGTTCTTGTTGTCCTTTGTTAAAACAATGTCTTGATCATCGATCCACTCATGCTTATCCTGTTCTCTGGTACATCCATTTTCACCAGCTACCTGATGAAGGATATAAGCACCTAAAGCTACTTTTTCAGATGTTTTTGCTTTTCCATCTTTGCCGATCGTTAATGTTTCTACAACGCGGCCATCTGGTTCTTTTAACTCAAATTTTGCACCTTCTTCTGGAGCAGTTTCATTTGCTGCGATCTGTTTATTCTTATGAATCTCAATCCATCCTGAATCAGAATATGGATCCTGTGCCCTAAATTCATAAACATCCTGTCCATCTTCTATTTTTGGATCATGGTCTTTGGAATAATAGATATCTGCGAGGTCATAATTTTCAGCACCCTTTGTCTGGATCACAACGAATCCATCTTTTTTATGATATTTATCCAATAGCACAGCTGCTTTTCCTTCAAAATCTGTAACAACTTCTCCAAGTATTGCCTTTTTATCTAAAGAATTGATATATGCGATTCTTTTTTCAGAATTACCAAGGTTCTGTTTTTCAATATCTTTTGCATATTTTGCATCTAATACTGTAAATGCAGCTCCAACCTCAGGTTTGCTGATCTTATTCTTTGCCATGGTTTTGATAATACGGAGTTTTGGGCTACCCATATTCTCTTTTTCATATTCATGCTTTGAGTGATCACCATCATTGATCGTCACATCGAAATCTTTACAATATGTATAATTTTCTGTTCCTTTGATCTGATGTACCGTATATGTTCCAGGCTGCAATTCCTTTGATTCCGCATATCCTTCTTTATTTGTTGTTAACGTTTCCACAACTTTCTTTGTTGCTTTGTCAATAATCTGGAATTGAGCTCCTTCTTCTTCTTTTTTCTGATAAGTATCTGTTTCCTTATCTGAGATGTTGATCGTTTTTGTGATCGCAATACAAGCCTTCTGTTTCCTGTTATATGCTTCAAAACGATAGATCGGAATCTCATTTTCATCAGAGCCTTCAATGGTCTTATACATATCTGTTGCCATTTCATACCCGACTTTTCCTTTTGTCTGATGGATATAATAAGATCCATATGGAAGCTCTTTTGTTGTTGCGACTCCATCATCATCTGTGATGATCGTATCAACAAGCTTCTTATTTTTATTTCGGACTTCAAACTCTGCAGCAGGTTCTGGAACTTTTTCATCTCGATCCTGATAATACTTTGTAATACTTAATTTTCCTGTATATACTTGTTCATTTGCAGGGACTGTTTTATCATCGTTGTTTAAGACTACTTCGACTTCTTTACTGCTGACCTTAAATCCTCTTGGAGCTTTGATCTCTTTTAAATAATAGTTTCCAGGATGAAGATCACCAGAACTTCCATTTCCCGCATCATCTGTTGTGATCTGTCCAACTTCTGTCCCAGCTTTATAAAGAACTGTTTTATTATCAGAACTTAAAATATCTTCTTTTGCATAAATGCCATAAATTGCACCTTTATAAGAAACTTCTACACCAAGATCCTTTGAATCGGACTGTTTATGAAGATGAATATGAACTGGATTCCATGTATTGGAGACATCAGAAAACTTTAATTTTGTTTTCTTTCCTTTACCCTCTTGTTTTGTTTGAGAAGTATCATTCAAAAGATGTCCAAAAGGGGGATCTGCTTCTTTGACACTCCACACATGAGTTTCATTCATCTTGCTATTGATATAATCGGATACTTTTTTCTTTGCTTCTTTTAACGCTGCTTTTTTAGCTTTTGCTTCAGAATCATACCATCCATTTTTTGTGGCCTTGGCCTGCTGGTCATGAGATAATGATTTCCAGTTCGTTACATAAGTTTTATTGCCTGAATACAATTTTCCACTATTGATCATTCTGGAATAGGTAAAACTTGCAACACCTTCATCATTGGTCATTGCTTTTCCCATGTATACATTATCACAATAAAATAAGAAAGTTGCGCCTGCTAAAGTTGCACCTGTATCAGCATCTCTCTTTTTTACACTAACCTGAATCTCTTTTGGTTTTGTGTCCTGATAAAATTCTTTCAGGCTTTTATGTTTTGGGGGAACATGGGGAGAACTAGCATCTAACCGATATAATTTCTGGTGAGAATTGTGTTTCTTTCCCTTCACACATTTTTTAACATTATAATAATAAATGGTTCCTTCTGGATAGCTATCATTTATTTTTTTGCAAAATTTCTTTGCATCTGAAGTTGAATATCCGCTATCAAGATTTTTCCCTGCCTGATATACAACGGTCTGCTTGCTTTTTCCTTTTCCACACGCCCAAATATAAGCTTGTGTTAAAGCAAATGCTTTATTATTCTTTGAACTGTTCTCATAATATGTTAAAGCTTTTGCAATGGACTGGTCTTTATAAGTTACTGCATTTGCGGTCTTATATTCAACAGTATCTCCATTACACATGCTTTTTCCAGAATCAAGACAAAATGTCTGATGGCTTCCTGCAGAAATCTTCCATAATCCTTCGCTCATAGGACGATTGAGTTCACTGATCTTAAAACTGTTTCTTTCTTTGCTCATTTTTACGGTTGCTGTTCCGCTACTTGCTTTCACATCTGCTGTTGGAACGATACTTCCCAACCCTGTTAAGGTAGATGAACATGCAGTAAACAGAGATAAGATCATGGCACTGGATCGTTTGAATGCTTTCATCATCTTATGTTTCATGAACTTTTCCTCCTCTTCCATATAATCATAAGATATTTATCAGCAGCAGGAATTGACTCCCACTGCTGTTTTTTTAATCTTCTTTTTTGTATCGGTCCGTAAAATATCCCGGATCATTTTCTTTATCAATCTTTGCTGCTTTTGAATCATACATTCCTTGATCATATTCTGTTCCATTTCCACCAGTGATATTTACATCACCGAAAAACATCTTGTCATCATGTATGATATTTTTTGTTTCGAATGATCCGTCTGTTTTTCTCCAGATCGCATATAGATTACAAGTTTCACCAGGTTCACAAAGATCTTTTACCTCTGCTCCATTTGTATATTTCGGAATAACCTTATATCTATCAAGTTCTTCTTCCGGAGCCCAGCCCATAAAGGTATATCCTGGACGTTCAAATACATTTTCTGGTAGATTTGTCGTCTTATTATATGGCAAATTTCGGGTATAATCGGTAGCAGATGATCCATTTCCATGGAACTTCACTTCATAATTATCCTTTTCCCAGACTGCGTATAACGTAATATCATCCGCTTTATCATAAGTAAATGAGGCCCCATTTTGATAGTCTACAGAAGATCCATCATTTTTCAGGCTCCATCCTAAAAACTTATATCCTTTTCTTGTAAATTTGTTTTGACTCAAAGTTACAGTCTTATTATAAGTCGCAGAAGTTTCACTCATATCTCCGTCACCATCGCCTGCATCATACGAAATGCTATAAGTCTTTGGCTTCCAGATTGCATATACGGTCCAAGTTCCACAGAATTGCCAATCTTCTTCAATTTCCATACCAGTCCCATCAGCTTTTGAATTGAAACTGTCTAATTCATAACCCGATCTACTTCCTTGAGGAAATGCTCCATATGGATCACGATCTTTTAACGTTCTAGAAACTGAATTTTGCCATCCTTCAGAGTCATTTTGTTTCAATTGTCCTCCATTACCATCAAAAGTCATAGTTCCTGATGGGTATTCTAAGTTAAAAGTCAAAGATGATCCCACATATCTTGTTCCATAATTTGTACAAAGTCCAGTATTAGCTAAACTCATATTGATCGTAATCTTTTCTTCATTATTATCATTATCATCATTGCTTCCGTACATTCGATCATAATCTACATGCTTTGAATGCTGCCAGAATCCATTGTCATTACCAGACCAACATTGTAACATTTGTCCTGTTTTTGCGTCATTTGGACTATCAGCAACAGCATAATTTTGAGCAGTATGCTGTTGGTGTGCAGGAATTCCAAAAACCACTTCAAAAGAAATACCTGTATAATTTCCACTATTATTTTTCGTCGGTGTGATTGTTTGTTCCTTTACATGCAAATCATATGGACCGCGGCCTCCCTTTCCCCACTTTACAGTGTATGTATGGCCTTGAGTTGCTATAAAATCACTTCCAGGTTGATTTTTATAATAATATGTCTTTTTCTTTTTTCCTGAACCTTTTGTATACCAAACCTTATTATAGTCATTACTAATGATTTTTACCCATAACTCAGAAGTTCCTGATGGTCCATTTATTCGAATTAGTGCTTCTCCACTTTCAAAATGCTTAGAGCCGCCTACATCTTCTTTTGAATAATCATGAGCCTGTGCATCCATCATCAGATGCCACGCAATGACAGATCCTAGCGAAATTACAATCGCTAACGAAGCAAGGATCTTAGCAATTCTTCTCGATTTTTTCTTTTTCAATTTTCTTTCACCTCCTTCTTCTTAAGATCATTCCAAATCCAACCAGACAGATCATGAATAATCCAATATATCTCATAAAAATTTCTTTTTCGATATCCTTTTCTGAAGAAAGGAATGATGTTTTTTTTGTTTTTTTCTTTATTTTTTGTCCATGGTCCCGAACGCAATAGACAAGATAACGATATTTTCCATGCCCACGATATGGATGACACGTTAATAAAGTGATCATGTCTTTTCCTTTGTGTATCTTCATCTTATCCGTATCATATGGATCGATGATCTGAATCTTCTGAACCCGATACTTCATTTTCTTCCATGGATTTCGAAGATATACTTTATCTCCGATCTTTAATCGTTCGATATCTCTGAAATATGGAATTCCTTGATATCCACGATGTGCTGCGATCACACAATTGCCATTCACTTGACCTAAAGGAAGTGATGTTTGTCCCATGATCGCAGCTCCTCTTCTTAAATTCTCCATTGTTGCACCAAGATACAACGGTAATTTTACTTTCATTTTAGGAATCTGGACATAACCAAAAGTTTTTTGTCCTTTTGTTAATTTAATAGGGGCTGATCGATAACTCCATACATCTTTTAATTCATTTTGCCCACTCTCATAAATTTTTTGATTATATTCTGATGCTTTCTGATATAATTGAGCTTTTTTCTTTTTCGGATATTTCTGAATATCTGTTATTACTTTATCTGATCGGATATCATCAAAAGATGAACTGATCTCAGGATAAAGAAAACATAAAATACTGATCATGATTAATATACAACCGATGATATTAAATATCTTTTTTCTCATTTTTCTTTCCTTTCATTTTGGAAAAGCAATTTCGAACAATTACAATTCCAATGACGATCAATATTCCGATCATGATCGCTTTTCGATAAATATCCATCCATTGAGAATGATGTGCTCTGGCTTTTATATGCTCATCTTTTTTATGATAAGTTGTGCGTACACCACGAACCAGTAATCGATGATCATTGACTCCATAAGGAGTACAGGTTACAAGTGTTACATAATCTTTTCCATTAATAATCTGAAGCTTTTTTGTATCTTCAGGTAGAACAATAGAAATTTGATCCACTTGATATGCCAGTGTTTTATCTAATACATGTATGAAAAAGTAATCACCTTTTTTCATTTCTGTTAAATCCGTAAATAATTTTGCGGAACTTAATCCTGTATGACCCGTTAGAATACTATGTGTACTTTTTCCTCCAACTGGCAGGGAGGACGCTGCGAGATGTCCAACACCTTTTTCCAAGATCTCTGCTTCTGTTCCGTGATAAATCGGAAGATTTATGTTGATACATGGAACATTCAAATATCCCATGACCCCGGAACGATCCAGATTCAAAATATTGTTATATGCAGCAGTTTCCCCGTCTGTTTTCTTTGCTTTAAAAGGGTCTGTCAACTCTACGGTCGAACGTGTTAAAAGTTCATTATATCTTTCTGCTTTTTGAATTTCCTGTTCTTTCTTTTTCTGATCATATGTTTTTTCAGATTGCTGATATGTCTTGATCGTAGATCCAGCGCTTTTCTCAAAAAGATAATTGCTGAAAAACGGATATGACAATAAACCAAATCCAAATAGGATAATCAGAATTGAAATGATCTTTTCTCTCATATCTCACCTGCATGATAGCAGAGACAATGTTACTGAACTTTTCTCTGTCCCTGATTCTTCTTTACAATAAGGAATCCGCATCCAGCAACGACAACTCCTGCAATGATCAGAAGATAGCTTCCTGCTCCACCTGTCATTGGCAGCATAAACTGTTTCTGGTTTGTGATTTCCATATCAACATATGCATTTGTAGATTCATCCTGAGAACTCATATGAGCCTTTGTATCATCTACAACGGATGACGCATTGATCGTCTGAACGATCACATCATTCGCTAATTCTGCACCATTTGAAATACCATCATTTGCAGTAGAATCATCCCCAGTTTTACTCTGAATTCCTGTAATATTTGCTTCTGTTGGTGTGATATTTGCCTTTGTAGATGTAATATCTACGATCACTTCTTTTTTCAATAATGTGTAACCTGCATCGGAATGTGTTTCTGTAAATCCATATTTATCAGCTTCAATTCCGTTGATCACAAGCTGTCCATCAGCGTTAGGGCTAAACTGTGTAGCTCCTTCTTCTGTTGCAGATTTACCTGTTACCTGATAAATTCCATCACGATCAGCTTTTCCGATTAAATAATAATTATCTTCTTTGTTACGGACTACAAACTTAACTTTTGTTGCATCTCCTTTGTTGTCAGAAAATTTCTTTGTCAGATTGTATCCATAAGAATAAACAATACATTTATCCTTTAAGATATCCCAGTAATCTGTAGAAGTTCTCTTCCATGTCAGAGATACATCATTTGGATTACCTTTATCTCCAAGAACAACTGTATCATCTGCGTTTACATCAGCTGTGTAGTAGACAACGATATATTTATCGGAATATTTCTTGTTAATCTCATTCAGTCCAGATTTTGTCATTTCTACTTTCATTGTAGAATCTTTTCCGGATTTTCCATAAGTTGTTGTGAATTTTGGATCATTATCAGAACTCTTCCATACAGCAAGTGCTCCACTTTGATCTACATTATTTACATTTGTTGTATCAACAGCATCTTTATTATCATAAATAGCGATAACAGTATTCTTGTTATAAGTCATACCTTTGGCCATCGTGTCATTAAATGTATAAGTAGACAGATATGTGGTAGAAGATGTGATGTGTGGTAATTTAGAGATAAACTGATAATCGAGCTTTTCAGCTTTAGAAGCTGTTACTGTACTCTGATATTTATATTCATCTCTTGCTTTTGTGAATGTTTCTAATGAATCTGCATTTGCTGTTGTTACATTATCCTGATCAGGATTGTTTCGAACTCTTTTATCAAGAGTTGGCACGCCTGTTTCATTTTTAGGATAGCATACAACGTCATAGAACCAATCATCACCTTCAGCATCTGTAGATGGTAACTGAACAAACCAAGGATTTGTTGTATAAGTTACATCTTCTGGGACTTTTGTTTCAACGATCAGATAAAGGCCTAATGGCAGTTTATCTTTTTTTGTTACACCTTTTGCATCTGTCAGATTCATAGCTGTTCCACTTTTTCCCATATAAGCTTCCAGTTTATCTTTTGTAACTGTGTTATCTTCCAAAGCTTCAGCTAATTTCTGATTGATGATCTGAGATGTAAAGTAAACTTTGCTTCCTTCTGTTTTTGCAGCGTCATCACTGGATAATCCAATGATCTTCTGCAGTTCATCTGGAAGTTCATAGATCATCTGAACTTTTCCATTTTCACTTTGCTGTTCCACATCACCTACTCGCAGATAGCTAAATTCTACGCCTTTGATCGCGTATTTTTTTAAAGCATCCTCTGCTTTCTGATCCTGTTTTCCTGTTGAGGTAAACTGATTCAGGTCCACACCATTTTTTTCTGCAGCTGTCATATCATATTTGTGGATCGTTAAAGACCCTGTTCTGGTTGAATCAATGACATCTGATTGTGCTGCAAAAGCGGGAACTGTTGGTACAGCAGCCATTGCAACTGCCATACATGTGTACATAACTTTTTTAAATACCTTTTTTAAACCCATATTTTTTCTTTGATAGCCCCTTCGGCTATCTCCTCCTTTCTTAAAAGATACTTACACTATAAATATGAAAGTTTTCGGCAAAAAAAATCATGCTTTGGAGTATATCTTATCCCCTACTTCAAATATGAGAGATATGAAAAAAAAATATTTTCACATATAAAAAAACAGGCCATTTTCTGACCTGTTCCTTCTTGTTATCTTATACCAAAATGTTTCCATTTGGATCTGCTGGTTTAATTAGAGCGAGAATTGCTACAACTACACCAATAATGCATGGAATTCCCGTCCAGAAAAACAGAACACAAGCAATTGCTTTTCCAATCTTTCCAGAGTAGAAATACTGAGCTCCAAACGATCCAAGTAGAAATGCAAATAGGCAATATGCGATCTTGTTGACAACCTTTTTTCCTTCTGTTGCAACATACTCTCCTGTATGCACACTATTTGTCATGTTGATATTGATCCCAGCGTTTGATGTAGATGTTTCTTTTCTCCTTGTCACAATGACCTGATCTTTATCTTCAAAGACATCTACCAGGTCCTCCAGTTTTGGAGTAAAATCAACATCGCATCTTCTGACTTCCTTAATTGTTCCATTGTCCATTCCAATTGTAATGATTTCTTCTGTGATCTAAATTATTTTTCCCTTTGTCATAATAAAGCCTTCCTCGTTTCGTGGGCGGAAACCCCATGGTTTACCATGGGGAGGAAGCCCTTTACAGGGTAACTGTTTTCCATCCGCCACAATGTATTATTTTTGTTACTTTTGATGTTGTTAATAAGCTTCCATCCGCGAGTTTTAACTGTGCACCCAGATTCTTGCTGGATGCTACGATATATTTTTTCTTTCCAACATAAACTATATCACCTGGACGGATGACTGCTCTCTTTGTTCGCAGTACGATCCTGCCTTTCGACACCTTTTCGCCACGATAGATGCGTTCGTTCTTTTCACTCCTGCGAGATTCACGCCTTTTGGTACGGTTGCACCCAAGGGCATTCGCTTTCTTCTTTTTGCCGTCCCGGATGTCGATATACGTGGCATCGTAGAACTTTGAAAGGACGCGATTATTACGCCTGCATTTTTCATAACGCTTAAGATCTGTCCTGTGAGAAGGATGAAAGCTTCCCATACAGTATGCATCGTTAGCATGCGATTTTTTTATCTTTAGGTCACGTCGTGCTTCTTTTGTGGCTGCCCCGTAGGTGACATCCACCTGGATGTCTTTTGAAACTACCTTTAGTTTATCCAGCATGTCCCAACGGACCATCGTCATGAAAGTAGCTCCTTTGAAATCCTTCAGTTCCGGCTTCAGGTTATACAACTTCCCTTTCGGCTGATGGTTCTTCGGTGTGTGGCACTTTGTACATACCGTGGCAAGATTGGCAAGCCGGTTTGTCCTGTCTCCTATACGGAACCCAAGGTGATGGACACACAGGATTCTTTTGTCTTTAAAAGAGTTTTTTCCACAACAGATACAGGTATAGTCATCTCTTGCAAAGACCGCTTCCCTTAATGTTGCATAGCCGTAACGTTCTCCATGCTGGTAGTCCTTGCCTTGTGGCAGAGGTTCGCCTTTTTCGATCGCTTTTAAGACCTGTGTGTCGAACTGTCCCATTTCAAAGACAGCTCGCTCTACGGGTAATATTTCAGTATAGGATCTGTACAGGCTGATATGCTGATCTCTCTTGTTACGGATAGACGGAGCATAGCCATCTTTACAGATCTGGTTATCATGCCGGTTATCCCGTCTGCATGCTCTATGTCTCAATTTACGGCGGCGTCTGGCTTTTCTGTACTTGCGGCTGTCGTTATGACGTTCTGTTTCGTTTGGTAATAAATCTCTTCGTTCATTCACGTATTCGTGCTTACGTGATTTAATGCTCAGTCCTATATGCTGATATCCGGTATCACAGCAGTATTCGATCGTCTGGATATCTCCGTCTGTACGTTCTGTTAATCGGATCGTGAATAATGGACGGTACTTATAGATGACTTCTTTTCCTTTTTTGATAAGCTTTCTTGCCCTCACGGGATTTGTTGGCATCAATGGTTTCCCTGATGCACTGATGACTGCTACTGCATCCATTCTGATGCCCTCCTTTTTATAAACTTACGTTCTCAATCTCCATGTATCCGTAGATACAGGTACTTGTTTCTCCTACTGAGACAGATCGCTCTGCCCTTTCAGGTGGTTCACATCGCCAATGTTAATAACAGGTTTTCTGATATACACACTTCTCCTACCCTCAGAGATGTTTAATGCATATCCGTAGAGGTCAGAACTTGTGAAGCATCCTGACGTACCTATCTATTCTGTCTTAACGTAGTACTAATAGTTCGTGTCGGCTGGTTTACCGCATTCTGTTGCACTTAGGCTATTCACTTAAGGCTAACGATATTCTGTCAGTCTTACAGGTAGTTCCGATGAGATTGATTTTAAATATCAATCCCACTGGCTTGCCTGTGGGTTCGTGAAATTTCTGTTCCTTTCTATTTTCCTTTGACCGCACCACAGCTGCATTCATATCCAACAAGTTCTTTCTTTGTAGATGCCTGCTGATCTACGACCCACATTTTAATTTTTTCATTATCTTTCTGTTCAGATTTTTCAATTGTTTTCTTTACGATCTTATGATTGATGCAGCTATGATCCCATCCACCGTTTTTCAAGTAATCATTGTAAGACATTTCATTCATTGTATGAGTTCCAGCAGCAATTGCAGCTAAATATTCTTTTGTCAGATTTTTGCCACAAGTATCACAGACATCACAATCGAACTTCATGTTATAGCTGAATTTTCCAGTATCGACCCACTCCCAATGTCCTTTTTCTTGATATTGAACCGTTTTGTAGACTGGTTTTTTGTACAAGTGTTTTACTTTGGATGCCTTTTTCGCATACAATTTTTTGCCATTATATGCTTTGATCGTATATTTTACCCCCGCTTTTGTTTTCGGGATTTTTACGCTATATCGTTTCTTTTTGATTTTTGAACGATATGTTTTCTTTCCAATTTTTACTTTAACAGTTGTTCCCTTTTTTACTTTTCCTTTGATCATGGTTGTACTGTCATATACCTGATTCGCTGTTATTTTTGGTGTGGCAGCAGATATATTGACTCCACCGAACACACTAGAAACTGCCATCATCATGGACAGCATTCCAATTGTTATTCTCTTTTTTCTCATATTCCTTTTCCCTTCTTAATTAATATTTTGTTTTCGCATTCTGGACAAACGATGTAATTTTGCCAGGAATTTTTTGTGAATCGTGAACTACTTGGTCATTGAATGGCCGAGGATTCCCGCTTTTCATCCTAACTTAATTTGCACACATCAATAGGTAATAGCTTCCATTTTCAAACGTTGTGAATTCTATTATATAGTTGTTCCAATTGTTTTTTCTCATTTTGTCGTTTTCTGTACATAGCAGCAGATTTTCGTAATTCTGGACGATAGACTGCTCTTCTTTCAATATCAGCATCCATCCTATTGATTATATGTATTGTTTGCATGCTTAATCCGTACATATCATCACATCCTTTTAATACTTTATGACGTTAACTTATTCTTTAATGATTTCATATTTTTTCTTTCATCACGTCGTTTCCAACGCATCACAGAAGATTTTTTTAAGCAAGGATCATACATAGCTTTTTGTTTCAGCGCAGCATCTATTTTGTTGATTTTGTGCATTGTATTTAATCCAATTCCGTACATATTAATCTCTCCTTAGCAATGTTTTTGTTGATATGATTGTTGAATATGATGTGTTTACAATTACACTCCCATTGTAAGTAAGCACAAAGGATTTTTACAAACAAACTGAACAAGCGCCTTTAAAATTTCATGACCAAGTTCTTCTCCAAATACTTTTCCTAGCTGCTGATCCAGATCTGCATATACTTTTAGATCTTTATCATCGCATTTTGTTTCAGGATCTTCTTCATGTAATTCCTCTTTTTCCTGCTCTTTTTCTTCTTTTTCCTCACCACAAGTGCAGTAAAATGGATTTTCACATCCTGCTTTCATTTCCTCATTTTCAAGATTTAGAACTTCTACGTTCATCAGCATGATATCATCATATCGATGAAGATCTTTAATTGCCTCATTGACATGCATCAGAACCTCTGGCTGATAGATTGGGCAATCCAAAATGATCGGGATCGTAGAATTGATCTCCTCATTTTTATTGTTTTTTCTTGCTTTATATGTTACTAAATAATTATATTCCATATTTAAATACTTCCTTTCTATTTTTTCTTTCTATTACAAGTATGAGAGATTTCAGAAAAAATAAAATTCATATATAAAATTAAAGCGTATACGGGATTTTAGAGAAGAATATAAGAAAGGCAGCAGAAATTCGAAGATCTCTACTGCCTGAGGAATGTAAATATAAAATTACATAAACTATATTCAATTATCATTATACAAACATCTGCTGTAACAGACCTTTTTTCAGTTCTTCCCACGCAGCTAATGTTGCTTTCTGCTTCTCGATTACTTCATCCAATGATGAAAGACAATCGGCAATTTTCTGTTGTTCTGCAATTGATGGTACAAATAATTTACAATCATTCAACATTGCTGTTGTAATCTGATTAATAGTTGCTGTTCCAGAATCTTTGTACATTTCCTTTTTGAAAAAAGTAGAATTTAAGTATTGATGAATAAATTCATAATTTTGTTTTGCTCTAATTACAGTCATAAATGCTCCCCATGTTGCATTTAAATCACTTTCAGTAACTAAAGCATTTTTACCCACCAACGATTTACTTCCATTACGCACACAAACAACAATATCATGAAGTTTCACATAATTTTTTTCCTTCAATTCTTTATCTACATAAACATTATCATCATAAGCAATTCTTCCATTTTGGATATTAGAAGACCTAAAAACCAAAATACCATTTTCACTATCAACTACGTCATCCGGTGTATACGTTAATCCACTGTGGAAAGATGCTATATCTGATAAATATTTTTCCTCCCACTCAGGAAATTCACTTCCGTTATCCGCTTTGAATCTTACTTCCTGACCGAACAGCTTCTGCATCACACCTTTTTTACGTTCTTCCCATGCGGATACAGTTTCTTTTTGTTTCTCAATCACTGTATCAACTGTTGATAAAAACTCTGCAATTTTCTGTTGTTCTGGAAGGCAAGGAACCTTTACATTTGTATTTTTTATTGTGTTTAGCCCTAAATTTTTTATTGTTGATCCAGTTAAACCTTTCTGGAATTGACACTGTACACTAGCTGTTTGTATTAACTGATAACAATATTCTTTGATACATTTATAATTAACTTTAAAATAAGCTACACTCTTTCCAAGCATCACCTTTTCATTATTGTAATACGCAACTTTTCCGATAGTTCCATTAATTGACATTAAAATTGTACTATCATTTAATTCCTTATTATTTTTTTCAAAAACGCTATCATTCACCTTAGGTGTATCTGATGACACAATTATTTTGCCATTTTCCAAATTATTTCCATTGATAAAATAATAATTGCCTGTTTGAAAATAAATCGGCGTTCCATGTAAACCATCACCAATTTTTTCACACAAATCATCCAGTTTTGCTACTGTCAATTCTGGATAATCGCTTCCATCATCAGCTTTAAATCTTAACTTAGGTACAGACATCCAATCACCTCTTTCCAAGGTTCAATCCACAAATCTGTTCTGCAAGTTTCTCAGATAAATCCGATTCATCATGCCAACTAATTGTCTGAACCTGTTTAATATCAAAATGTATATTTGCAAAATCACTATCCTTACAGGTAAAGATGACTGTCTTTCCTAATGCTTTTGCATAACCAGCTTCATAATACACACCAAGATTCTGTGTTGTTAAATCAGCCACAAGAAACTTGCAATTATGGATATGTTCAAGCATGACATTATAAATGTTCTCACTATGAATAGCTTTATCCAAGAAATACGGTTCATTTCCTGTACTTGTCAATGCTGTACGAATTCCTTTTCTAATCACTGCCACACAATCACATTTCTGTTCATTCATAGGCATTGATACAAACACCTGTCCAGCTGCATCATCTGTAAAATCTACAACAGGGACATCCACGTGTTTCTTACAAATATTTGCAATAACTTTCAACTGGTCATCCGTAGCCTTTGTAACCATGAAATTGTGCAATTTTTCAAGATTATCTGCGTGTACACTGGAAGATGCACCGATAAATTTTCCTGACGGAATATTAAACCATGCAAGCACATCTTCAATTACACCATGCTTACCAAATGTATAATATTTACTATCTGATTCTGCATATTTAGCAAATTCATTAAAAATCATTTCAGCATTCATATTCATTCCCCCTTTATAATCCAAGCTGTCTCATAAAACTTTCAGCCTTATCAATCGCAGCTTTTGTTTCAGAATCCAATTCCTTGACTTTGTTTCTTACTGCTTCTAAATCCACAGGCTCTTCTTCCTCAAATGTATCAACATATCGTGGGATATTTAGATTGTAATCATTTTCAATGATCTCATCCATGCTGGCTTTGTATGCAAATTTATCAATGGATTCTCGTTTTTCATAAGCATCTACAATCTTATCAATATGTTCCTGTTCTAAAATATTCTGATTTTTTCCTGCTTTGAATTCTTTGGAGGCATCAATAAAGAAGATATCATCTGAATTTCCATTTCTCTTTGCTTTCAGAATAAGAATACAGACCGGAATACCAGTCCCATGGAAGAGATTTGCCGGAAGTCCGATAACTGCATCTAAGCAATTTAACTTATCAATGATATATTTACGGATCATTCCTTCTGCCCCACCACGGAATAAAATACCATGTGGTAATAAAACAGCGATCCTTCCATCTTCTTCATCCATGTGATAAATCATATGCTGTACAAAAGCAAGATCTGCATGACTTTTAGGAGCAAGTTTTCCAACTCCGGAATATCGAACATCATCTAAGTATTTTTTATCTGCGGACCATTTTAAAGAATATGGTGGATTACAAACCTGGATCGTCATCTTCTGATCCCCATATTTATCATCTTTTAATGTATCCCCTTTATAGATGTCAAAGTTTTGCCAGTCGATGCCATGCATGATCATGTTCATTCTTGATAAGTTATAAGTTGTCGCATTTAATTCCTGTCCATAAAAATGTCCTACTTTTCCTGTTGTCAAATGTTTCTGCACTTCCAAAAGCATGGAAGCAGATCCACAAGTACAATCTCCAACTGTTTTTGCTTCATCTAATCCTAAAGCTGCTAGTGTAGCACAAAGTCTACTTGGTCCAGCAGGAGTGAAGAATTCTCCACCCTTCTTTCCCGCATCAGATGCAAAAAGCCCGATCAGAATCATGTATGCAGTACCCAAAACATCAAACTGAGAATCCTGAAGATCAAAGTCGATATCATTGATCTTTAACATCACACGACTGATCATATCTGTTCGATCAGAAACCGTAGCTCCCAAACGGGAATCCTGTAATCGCATATCATCAAATAATCCATCAAATGCTTTATTGGATTCATGTCCCATGGTAGAACCTATTAGATCACCGATCGCTTTTTCAAAATCTTCTACGCTGAATTTATCCGCTTCACTTTCAAATTTTTTGATCTTTCGGATCAGATTACGAAACAGGTATTCTGGTTTGATCACATATCCTAATTTGGATAAGGACCATTCTTCCACAACTGGACGGAATTCTTCATCTGCAAATGCTTCTTCATAAGTTAATCCGTCATTTTCAAGGATATCTGCCATATACATTTCTGTTCGTTCAGATAGATAACGATAAAAGATCACACCTAAGATGTAATTCTTAAATTCACTGGCATCCATCTGTCCACGTAATTCATTGCTGATCGCCCATAACTTTTGAGATAACTCATTGGATTGAGCCTGATATTTGCTTGTATCTGTCATAGTTTATTCTCCCTCGGCTTTGTATTTTTGATATGTGTCATGTACAAAAGTCTTGATCGCTTTTGTAATCTTTGTCATTTTTAATAATCCCAATTTATATTCAGCCAGTTTTGTTCGGATCTCATCGTCTGAGATCAATCCACTAAATACATAAGTAGAAAACAGATCAGAGATCATATTGTAATCAATCTGCTGCTCATAAGCAAATGCTTCCATATCTGCCTGCATCTGTTCTTTTTCAAACTGAGTAAACGCTTCCATCACGTCTGCATCTTCTGGCAGATCATAGAATTTTGTTAAAATGAATTCTTTCATGACATCTTTTTTCAGTCGTAATAGCTCATTATCAGATCGTTCGATCTCTCGTAAGATCAGATCCACATCCTGCTGCTTTTCTTCTTCCGTCTTTGATTCTTTCTTTGCATTTTTTAAGAGATTCAGGATGTAAACGACATTGATACGATCCGTTCGAACTAATTCAATGTCAAAATCTACATCAACTGGTACTGGTACCGGTGGATTAGGATTCTGTGTCTGGTCCTTATAATATAAATACCAGCTCTTATATCCTTCATATTCATCTTCATCCAGAACAACCCCAAGATCGGACCAATCAAATTTAGAAAATGTCTTTAAAGTTGCCAGTGTTTTTGCCATAGATCGAAACGCAATGATAAACATGCGGATTTCATCTTCTGATTTTAGCTGACCTGCTGCTTCAACATCTTCTGTCACTTTTCTTAAAACAGGTTCCTGATTCATCCATTGATTTAAATAATACTCGTAATTTTCCAACAGATATTCATTTGGATCACCGTCCCCAGAAAATAAAGTTAAAGCATCATCCTGCCATTTTTTAATGTTTCGATAACTAACGATCTGGCCAAACTGCTTCGTTGCTTTGTCCACACGATTTGTTCGGCTGTATGCCTGTACTAAAGAATGCCAGATCAGATTTTTGTCCAGATATAAGGTATTTAATGGTTTTGCATCAAATCCCGTTAGGAACATATTAACGACTAATAAGATATCGATCTGTGGCAGATCTTTTTGTTTCAATCGATTAGCAATATCTTTTCGATAAGAATCAAAGGTATCTAGATCAAAGGTTGTTTCATACATTTCGTTATACTGCTTCATGCATCGTTCTAATAATTCCTGAGAATGTTCATCTGCTCCATCGTCCATATCTTCATTTGCTTGATAAGAAAAGATCGCTGCAACCTTTAATCGCTTTTCCTCTGGAAGATCTTCATTCAACTTTCGGAATTCATCATAATATTTTCCAAGCGTCTGAATGGAATCAACTGCAAATAAAGAAGTATATACATCTTTTCCTTGTGGATGTACATGCCGTTCATGATGTTCTATGATATGTTCCGCGATTTTATGAATTCTTTCTTCATCATGATATAATTCATTTAAATCAATCTTATGTCGTTTACAATATTCTGGATCATCTAACTGCTTTGGGTCGATCCCCTTCATTGCCAGATTCCTTGCAAAGATCGTTCTCTGATATTCTACAGAAAATCTCAATACATTTCCATCCGCGATCGCATCTTTGATCATATAGCGATGCAAGCACGAATCCATCTGCTCTCCTGCATAGAATACATCTGCAGTTGTACGTCCATCCGCTCCTTTGTTCTTTTCAAAGATCGGCGTTCCTGTAAATCCAATATAATTTGCATTTTGGAAGTGTTTTTGAATCTGTCCATGCATCTTTCCAAACTGAGAACGATGACATTCATCAATGATAAACACAACCTTCTTTTCTTTATAAGTATCCATGACATCTGCATATTTTGGATTTTTTACTGCATTTGCCATTTTCTGGATCGTGGTAACGATCATTTCTGTTTCAGAAGACTTCAAACGATTGATCAGCACATAAGTACTGTCTGTATTATCAACGCAATCTTTTTCAAAAGAATTATATTCTTCAACCGTCTGATCATCTAAATCTTTTCGATCGATCAAAAATACAACCAGGTCAATGCTTGGTTCATTTCTTAGCAACTGTGCTAATTTAAAGGAAGTTAACGTCTTTCCTGATCCGGTACATGCAAAAACATAGCCATCTCTGTTTGCTTCTAATACCCTTTTCCTTGCAGCTTTGACTGCATAAATCTGATATGGACGCATGACCATTAATACAGGTTCTGTTGTTTTGATCACCATATATTTATGGATCATCTCTGTGATCGCTGCTTTTCTAAAGAATTCTCCTGTAAAAGTATGCAGATCATTGATCCTTGTATTCTTTTCATCGGTCCAGAAAAATACCAATGATTTTAAGATTGGCTGATACTGTCCATTTGCCATTTCATTTTCATTACAAAAATATTTTGTCTGTACAGAATTACTGACAACAAATAATTGTAGATAACGGAAAAGTCCCTTAAAGCTAAATTTTCGCTGACTGAACCCACGGGCAAGCCCATGGGTTCAGTCAGTGATCACTTTGACGCCATGATCAACCGATATTTAGTTATGTGGTATCAGGCAGCAGCCTGGTAATATTCGGAATTTGGATGTCTGCAGATTTCTCTAAGATCAGATTGTTCCGGACGATTCTGAAAACAAAACTCTTCTTTCGCAATCTTAACCATACCGCCCTCTTTTTTGATCCTTCTTTTTCTTTCAAAGAAACGGTCTCTGTTGATCTCTAATTTTTTCATGATCTCAGAATTCTTTAATCCTTGTAAGGTTAATCTTGCGATCGCGATCATCTGATTTTTGATCTTATCTTTGATAAAGACTTTTGGATTTCGAAGCTTAACATCTCTTGTTGGATGAAGGTATATTTTCCCTTTCCATGATCCATCAGGATTCAAATGATATCTGTCAATCAGATCATTATTTGTAATCTTTTCATAGATCATGGTTCTGTATTTATGTAAAAGATGATGCACTTTTGGATTTCTTAATAGCTCCACAAAAGAATCATGATTGAAGTCGTAATTATGGTCCACTTCTTCCATGACAATATCCTTTAAATTCATCTGCTCATCCCTGTTATCTGTCAGATAAGTGATCACTTGAACCATACGTTCTGTGATCGGGATCATCTGTTCTGTAATACTTCTATAGCATTTGTATCTGTAGACATGACAAAGTAATCGGCAATATTCTGTTACAAATTCCCGATTTGTCATTCTGTCGTATCCTTTGATCATCAGCTCTTCTAAGACATGAATCCTACGCATTTGGATAAAGATGTCCAGGTTCTTTTCTGATTTATCCAGTTCCAGATAAAACTGATCGAGCCATTTCCCTTTTCTGGTCTTTTGAACAGATTTTTTCATTTTTTTGATCTGATAGCTGGCTTTGTAAGGCGGACGAATTCCCATGCAATTTAACAATTCATGATAAGTATATTGTTTTGCTCTCTTTGGATAATACACCTGCACCATTTTACGTTCATTGTAACTTCCCGGTAATCTTAGTTTTGGATTTACAGTCAGTTTTTCTACAAGGACTTCAAAGTCAACGTAATCATTATTGCGATAATTGACAGTTCTTTCTAATCCAACGATCTTTTCTGTGATCGTCCATAAGACAGCACGGATTGCCTGTTCCATGGTAGGAGCGACTGATTCTTTTAACATATATACAAGATCAAATAACCCATATCCATTATCGATTACATATGTTGGATTTGGAATATCTTTATGTTCTTTGATCAAAGCCAACAATGATTCTCTTTGAAACTCTTTTCCGTAGCATGGGATAACAATCTGCACATATCCTGCCAGCTCTCCTGTTTTCTTGTCTCTTGGATTCGCTGTTACATAAAATGCCTTTTTGATCCTGCGGATCCAGACATAAGGATTTTGATATCCATTTTTTGTGAGCAGCGTCCATTCTTTTCGATTCATGATGAACAGTTCCTCATTCTTTGAATTTAAACACAAAAACTGGCCACGCATATTTGCATGGTTATATAAAAAATTTGTATATCTCGGAATGATCTCACTTGTTAATCTGCTTTCCTCAGGTTTTTGAGGAGTTACTTTTCGTACAAATTGACTCATCATGAATCTCCTTTCTTCTCTATATCTCAAATATGAGAGATTTCGAAAGAAAAATGGGTATTTTTTTCTAATACAAATATGCACGAAAAGAGGTTCGAAAGTTTTTCACATATAAAAAATGGGATTTTTGCACAAAAAAAGACCGGATGATCCGATCTTTTCAAATATATAAAAAAAATTTGTAGTGAGGGCAACCACGACATATTAAAATGATTTAAGACAGTTTTTGGGTTGTTTGTCTTTATCGTGGCATAGAATTTAAAGGACTAAGCCCTCATTTGTTAGTATATTCGATTTACGTTTACATGTCAATGATTTACAGTTTCTTTTTGAAAATGATATTCTGCAAGATCGCATAGCATTTCAAATTCTTTTGCACAATATTCAAGTTCAATATCGTGATTATGAGATGCAGCAATTTTGTGTCTGAATTCTTTCACCGAGATTCCATGATATCCACAAAAATTGACACAAATTTCTTCTTCTCCTCTGAAAAATGTAATTGTATTATGTGTTAATCCAAATCCAGTTAATGTTATATAGTCATTGGAATCTAGTAGTTCAGCATTTTCACAAATTCCAGCATCTCCTGTAACGATAACTGATCTTTCAAGAACTGCGTTCCCAAAAATATGAGCATGACCACCAACGCATACACTATCCCAAACCTGAGCATTTTCATCGATTTCTGCTCTTTCAGCAATCAGAGTACGTCCTCCTATTTTTGCATGATCACAGATTTTGCTATGCCCCATAATTGTTGCATATCCTATGATGATCGCATTATCTGATATTTGAGCATATTCGCATACATTTGCACTCTGAGTGAGGCTCCACCAGCCATTCAAAGAATGACAAGTGGCTTCCAATGGTGGTATGGCGATCGTCACTTCGTTCTCCTCACTTCGTGCGATCCTTTTTGATAGAGTTTTATCTTCTATCGGAGCACAAGTCGCTGCATCCCTGAACCAATCTGAGAACGCCTGTCTCTTTAAGAAAAGAAGTCATTTGCCGTCAGAAAGGTGATCCTAAGATCCGGTCACAGACAGTTCCTGTGTTCCAGTCATCGTGCAATGCATCCGGGATAGGACGAAGTTTTCTCTGAGGGACTCTGGCTCACGCCCGGTACAGGATGACTCCATATATGAATCTGTAAGTTTATCAGTTTCTATGTATGACAGGATCCATGTATAAAAGGAGGTCCTGTGTGGTGACTTTGTTGATGAGTTTCGTTATGGATCCCCATTGCTGCGGGATCAGGGCTCGGACTTTTTCGTTCTTCAGGTAAGGCTTCAGATAGGATGGGATCGATTCTTTGAATTCCTGTCCTCGTCTTGCAATACAGAGAGCTGCGGCTTCATGAACACTGAGTCCGTATCTTCTTAAATATCGCATCTTTCCAGCTTTGGATGTATACGCCGGATGTACAAACTTGACACCGATGTGATATTTGACTGCTTTCGAGGTCAGAAGTTCCCGGATACAGGCACTGGCGTACATACTGATATGCCGGTGTCTCTTCCGGTGCTTGTCGTAAAACTTCTTTCTCTGGATACTCTTAATGTTCTCTGCTGTGATCGGTTTATGCTGTTGATCTGCATATTCAAAGACTTTTTCCAGAACTTCCGAGATCTGATGTTTGATCTGTCCACTGGTCTTTCCTTCCATGCCATAACGGAAAATTTCATGATGTAAGAGATTTCCACTCTGGTCCGTCTCTGTCATCGCGATGTGGTCATAGTTGATATCGATCCCGATCGTTCCATCGCCATAATAG